>JAESFU010000059.1_pt1 | contig 137970 bp, 145 predicted proteins | sample 9269461 | NCBI WGS metagenome assembly JAESFU01 (sample SAMN14502556, study PRJNA617107) | algae metagenome | isolation source: Stenomitos rutilans HA7619-LM2 and co-occurring heterotrophs from cave walls | place: USA: Waikapalae cave, Hawaii | collected 2009-07-28
ACCGGCCACCGCGTCCGGCGCGAGTTCATCGATCCCGTCACCGAGAAACCGGTCGACCTTGAGCATCAGATCAAGGGCTTCGAAATCGACACGGACCGCTATGTCGAAATCGAACCGGACGAAGTCGCGCAGGCCGTGCCGGAGAGCAAGAAGCTGCTGGCGGTGCAGGCCTTCATTCCCTGCAGCGAGATCGACACGGCCTTCTTCGACAAGCCCTACTATCTCGCGCCGTCGGGGAAGATTGCCGATGACGCCTTCGCCGTGATCCGCGAGGCGCTGCGGGCCAGCAAGGTCGGTGCGCTGGCACATGCGGTGCTGTTCCGCCGCTATCGCGCGCTGATGATCCGGGCGCACGGGCTCGGCTTCGTCGCCCATACTCTCAACTTCGACTACGAGGTCCGCTCGGCGACCGAGGCCTTCGACGGCATCCGCAAGCTCAAGATCGACAAGCAGATGCTGGATCTCGCCAAGCACATCATCGAGACGAAGAAAGGCGCGTTCGATCCCTCGACATTTAACGACCGCTACGAGGCGGCTGTCGCGGAGATGGTCAAGGCGAAGCTCGCCGGCAAGTCGGTCAAGGTAGCAAAGAAGGCGAGGGCGCCGAAACCTGTCGATCTGATGGAGGCGCTGCGTGCCAGCGTCGGCCAGAGCGCGCCGAAGGCGGCGAAACGCAAGCCGGCAAAGAAGGCGGCGTAGGTGGCAAGACCGAAGCGGCTACGCGTCGCGACGTTCAACATCAACAATATCAACAAGCGGCTGCCGAATCTGCTCGCCTGGCTCGAGGCGACGCGGCCCGATATCGTCGCGCTGCAGGAGCTGAAGGCCAAGGACGCCGCCTTTCCTCTCGCGGCAATAGAAGCGGCTGGCTACGGCGCCGTCTGGCAGGGGGAAAAGACCTGGAATGGTGTGGCGCTGCTGGCGCGTGGCGCCGAGCCGGTCGTCATACGCCGCGGGCTGCCAGGCGACGATGACGACAGCCAGGCCCGATATGTCGAGGCAGCCATCGCGGGAATCGTCGTCGCTTCGATCTACGCACCCAACGGCAATCCGCAGCCCGGGCCGAAATTCGACTACAAGCTGGCCTGGATGAAGCGGCTGATCGCGCACGCCGCGGAGCTGAAGGCTGCTGACGTGCCGGTCATTCTGGCCGGCGACTACAATGTCGCTCCCACCGAGATCGACATCTACCCGACCCGGTCTTGGGATGACGACGCCCTGATCCAGCCGGCGCCTCGCCGCAGCTTTCGCCGATTGGTGAATCACGGTTGGACCGATGCGATCCGGCATCTGTTTCCCGATGAGCGGATCTATTCCTTCTGGACCTACTGGCGCGGCCGGTTCGATCGTGACCACGGCTTGCGGCTCGACCACATCCTGCTGTCCGCCGACCTAGCCGCCGGCCTGATTGACGCAGGAGTTGACCGTGATGAACGCGGCCAGCAGGGAGCAAGCGACCATGCCCCGGTGTGGGCTGTGCTCAAACTCCCTTAACGCCCACACGCGGCGCTTTCTGGACGTTCCCGCCGACGATCGACGACCCTATTTGCTCGTGGATGCCAGCCTGACGATCACTCGCCGGGACCGGCAGCAGGTTTGTCCTGCGACTTTACGTCAGGCTTGTCAGCCTGGCCCGTGTCTCGGTCAGCGTTTGGGCTAATCGAAACCTTTTTCAACGAGTCCTTGTCCGGCGCGCCTTGGATTGATTTCACGCGCTGTTGCTCCTCGGCAGAGAGCTTGCGGCCTTCACCGTCTCGCATGGGGTGTCTCCCTTTCAGCCCCCCAATGGCTCAACGGCGTAGCGCTCTGCGGGTTCCTGCCGTGTCGAGGCAGACTGCTCCGAGGTGGCGTTGCGGCGGTTCTCGCCGGACGTCAGAGGATGGGTAGCGCCAGCGCCGTTCCGATTGCCAGGACCAAAGCCACCCTGAGCCACATCGACTGCAGATTATTGGCCATCAGTTTTTCCATCGCGGTCCTATCCCCCCAGAGGATCGAGCAATCCTAACCGCCGATTTCGCTACGTCACCACCGGAAAAGAGCTGTGACTAAAGAAATCCTCAGTTTTTTCCATGCAGTTGTTCAGAGGTGGCGCGCTGGCGACGAGGAGTGTCCTCGGATCCTCCACGAGCCGATCGTCATCGCCTTCGAGATGTGTCCGACGTTGCGAACATGCGCTTCGTCAAGCAGGCGAAGAGCTTTGACGCGCTGATGGCGCGACATGACGACCGACTGAAGGCCGCCGAGCACACAATGAGAGTGATCGCTGCGCGCCGGCCGCCATAGACCTGGAACCAAGGCGCCGAAATCGCGTTACGATGCGGTCTCCGATGGCCAGTTTGAGACCCTCGAACTCGCCCCGTCGGCTCGCGCCGGCGGGGCTTTTTGCGTCTCCGCTTGTCACGAAACGATTGACAACTAAATCTCTCGCAATCTGGTGGCAAACGCATGGGGAAGGACATGCCATTTCGATCATTGGACCCGATCGAGCTCGCACGAGCAACTGCTGCGCTCGATGCGGCCTGGAGTGAGGTCGGTGATGAAGTGTTCGCTGGATTTGAAGAGCAGGAGCGAACCCGGCTCGCTTATATTGTCTCTAGTTTGATCATCGTTACGGATGACGAGGACGAGCTGGCGCGCCGCGCGATCGAACGCTTCAGGAAAGTTGCATGAGTGTTGGCCCTGCTGGTGTTACGGTGGGGCTTTGCTATCGCCACGGAACCGGATCTCAGGACGCGCGTTAGGCGAGCGAAGTTTCGCTTGGTGGCGTCTGATGCGACCTCTCACATTCATTGCGGCAATCGTGTTTCTCCGCGGCATATCGACCGTTGCGGCCGCACCCTATCCACCGACCGGCTGGGCGGGCGAGGTGCTGTGGGTTGTCCTCGCATGCTCGGCCGTCGTCACTGTTCTGGCGCTGGAAGCCGATCTTAGCTGAGCGTTCGAGTATCCAGCGAGGCGGCGATAGCGCTCGATCTCGCTGGCAAGCTATGCCACTGCTCCGTCGTCACGATGCGCCTTGATGCCGCGAACGCTCTCGCCATCGCTGACCGGCACGCCGTGCAGCTCCTTCGGCTTCATATCCGCGAGATTGGCGATCTCGCATCCACGCCTCCGACCAGGTCGAAACCCGGCCGGCGAGGAACGAGTAAGCCATACGATGATTGCCAGACGGGGAGTACGACATCGGCTTCTCGATGTGGACGGCGCCCTGCCTTACCCAGATCGCTCCATTTCGTTAGCTCCGGGCAACCTATCGGAACGAAACGATGCCGATTGTGCCTAAGATTACGCCGAGCAGCAGCGCCCAAATCACAACCGCGGGCATTAGGGGCACCGGGTCAGAGTTCGCCCGGTCGGTTCGATCTCGAATAGGCAGTCGTCGACAAATCGCACCTGCGTGCCGTCTTCCAGCTCGTATTCGGTGACGCTGAGATCCGGATGAGGGCGAATTACGATGACGGTGTAGCGATTGCCCTCTTCGTCCTGGCAGAGCTCGCGATAAAGCTCGCGGCGAGGCGGCGGTAAAACGGTGATCTTGTCGTTCAGTGCCGACCGCCTGAGTTGGGTACGCATCGCAACCTCCTCCGCGACTGACGGCGACTCAACTGACGGGCCGCGGCAGCGTTCCCGGTGCACGACCGACGAGCCCGCTCGGCCGGCATCGCTTGCGTGCGCTGGCGCAATTCCCAGAGCTCGAGCGCGAGAGTCAGCATGATCAATTCGACCTCCTCGGCAGAGTGCTCAATACAGCCGCTCAGCTCCGCGACACGTTCCAAGATGCGCTCGCGATCGTCGTCGCGTGGACGGCTCTCATGTGCTGCAACATCGCTTTTCCTTCCCCTTAAGCGATAGGCTGACGAATAAAGCACGGAAGAGTTGTCGCGCACTAATCCGAAAGGTCTGCCCCGTTAGAAACATTCTCCAGCACAGGAACGTCGCCGTTTCGTTGACGTTGAGTCGCTAGTTTTGTTGCGTACGAGTGGTGTTGAGGATGGCGAGGCCGCGTCGCGTCCTGAGGGCTGCGCCTGCCGGTGAAGTGCTGAGCAGTGCGCCCGTCACGGCGCGACGCGGCGCTCCCGAGCGGGACCTGTTTGCCGACAAGATCCAGCCCGGATCGAGCCGTGCCTGGCTCTGCTGCAGGCCAAACCGCCAGCAGGCCCGGATTGGCTTTTCGAGGTAAAATGGGATGGCTATCGTCTTGCCGTACATCGTGACGAGCGAGGCATTCGCATCCTCACCCGCGGCGGCTTCGATTGGACCGAGCGCTTTCCGTCGATTGCCGCTGCTGCGGCCAAGCTCGACGCCGACAGCTTTATTCTGGACGGCGAGGCGGTCGTGCTCGACAAAGCCGGCCGCGCCGATTTCGGCTTGCTGCAGCAGGCGCTTGGTGGTCGTGGCGGCAAGCTGCATGCCGAGTGCGCCATGCTTTACGCCTTCGATTTGCTCTATCTCGATGGCCGCGACCTCACCAGCCTGACGCTGGCCGAGCGCCGGCTCATGCTCGAGGACTTGATCGATCATGAAAGCGGCTTTCTTCGCCTCAGCGAAGAGGTCGAAGCCGATGGCATGGAATTTCTGGCTAGCGCATGCAGGTTCGGCCTTGAAGGCATCATCGCCAAGCGCCGCGACGCGCCCTACCGCTCCGGCCGTGGCGGCGACTGGCTCAAGATCAAATGCATCCAGTCCGACACCTTCCTGATCATCGGCTACGAACCGTCCAGCGCAGCGCTCGGCGGGATCGGCCGGCTTCTGCTTGCAGCTCACGGCAATCACGGACTGACTTATGTCGGAAGTGTCGGAACCGGCTTCACTCATGCGAGCGCGACGGCAATGCGCCAGCAGCTCGACCGGATCAAGGCAACCTCGCCGCCGGCGCCCGGGGCAATCGAACGGGGTGTGGTCTGGGTCAAGCCGAAGCTCGCGGCCGAAATTGCCTATCGTAGCTGGACGCATGACGACAAGCTTCGCCACGCCTCGTTCAAAGGCCTGCGCGAGAAGGCCGATGAGGCGAAAATCCTTCGGCTGACTTGAGGGCTCGGCCTCATTGCCAGCCGCGCAATCCAAGCACAAAAGCGCTTCCGACAAAAACGAACGCGATTGCTGCGCCCAGCAGAACGCATCCCATTTTCGATCCCTGCGGCGGCTCGACGGCCATCAGCTTTCCCAGATCGCGCCGATTGGAAGCTTGGCCGGGGCGCTTCCGACACCTATATTATAATGCTTCTAATGTTGACTTCCGATAGGTCATCGCGGGTTCAGTCGCAACTGACGCCCGCGCTTCGGGCCTAACCCGACCTCGAGATTCGCTACAAACGGCAGATCGGCGGAGCGACATGGGCGCACAAACGGAAGCCGCGGTAATTTTGCCGTGGTACGAAGAAGAAGATTTCGGACGGCTGATGGACATAGGTGGCCGCGATGGCGAGCCGCGCGAAACCTATCAGTTGTGGTATCGCGACACGATGCAAACCGTCGACGAGCTACTTCGCTCAGGACAACAGATTGCCTTCGTCACGGTCCGCCCGGCTCCTTACCTGACCTGGCTTGGTGGGCGCCCAAATACCATCGAAGCCCGCCTCCAATATGTCACGTACCTGCAAACCGGGGGCTGAAGGGTCCGATGCAGTCTAGCGAAGCAGCCTAGCGAGTGGGCCAGCTTTGGCGCCTTTGCTGCAGGGTGCCGTGCCACACCGTGAAAAGCCATCTCTCAGTCTCACGGCCGAGGTGACCCCCGGTTGGGCTTGGCCGGCGGGGTCATTTTTTGAGCAGCGCCACTTACGATTTTATGTCGGAACGCTTGACTCTTCCGACCGTCATGTTCCCATTATGTTCTCTTATCGGAGAGCCAGAACGATGCCAGCTCAGCCGGCTGATCAGCTGGTCGATGATGCGTCCCTTGATGCTGAAGTCACGGGGCTGATCGCCGACCTATTGGACGAGCACGGCTCCGAGCCGGCTGCACTGCGTGCGCTGGCGCATGATTTCATCGTGCTCCTTGCCGATGCCGACCGCTCGGTCTCGCGCGGCTTCTTGCGCGGCGCGTTTTCGCGAGGCGCCAGGCCGGCACCTGGCGATGATGAGCCGTGACGACACGCCGCATCCCGAGACGACGCTTGAACATTATCCCTGGGTCATCGTCAGGCCTCGCTGCACCAGCTGCCGGCGCTACGGGGATGCTCAGCTCGCGCGATTGGCGGAGAGGTTCGGGGCGGCAGAAGCCATCGCCAAGCTCGTCGAACGCTTTCATGCGAGCTGTCCGCATCGGCCGGCCACGCGCAATGGCCGGATTGTTCACCGCCCCGGAGCCATGCGGCGGCTACTGCCCCGACCTGGGCTCCGATCTGCCACCGGACCTGCCGCCGAGCATGTCCGGCCTCACCCTGATCGAAGGAGGCAAGGATGAGCAGCTCTCGGAAATGCCTGCCCGAAAAGACCGTCGTCGCGTTGTCGGCGATTGAGCGTCCGGTGGCCAACCTGATCTATGCGATCGAGAGCGTGGGCGAGATCGGCCAGCCCTACGTAATCACCTGCGGCGAATTGCTCGATTTCGGACTGCTCGACGAGGTAGAGGTCATGGGTTGGGTCACGTACCAAGTCTCCAAGGACCTAGAAGCCGTGGTGGAACGGCTCGGCTGCTACTGCAGCGGTCCCTATCTCGGTCATCCCGATGTCGGCGCCGACGATTACTATCTGGTCGAGCGCAAAAAGGCCGCATAGACTGCCGATCGACCGATCGGAGACGCCCATGTGTGGCCGCTATAGCGTCAACTACACCTGGCCCCAGATTTACGCTTTCAGCCAGCCGCTCACCGTCCCGGCCGAGCCAGCTCGCAATGTGCAGGCGCGCTACAATATCGGTCCGACGACGCTGATCGACATTCTGGTGAAGACACCGGCCGGGCGCGAACTCTGGAAAGCGCGGTGGGGCCTGATCCCGCCTTGGCACAAGGGCACCAGGAAAGACATCAAGCCCCACATCAATTCACGCATCGAGACGGTCGACACGAACGGCCTGTTCAAGCGCGCCTATATCAAGAACCGCTGCATCATCCCGGCCAGCGGCTTCTACGAATGGACCGAGGAGGAGGGCGGCAAGATCCCGCATTTCATCAGCGCCCGCGACGGCACGATCCTCGCCTTTGCCGGCATCTGGGAGCGGTGGCGCGACGAGAACGGCGAAGAGGTCATCAGCGCGAGTATCATCACCCGCGAAGCCAACCCTTTCATGTCGAAGATCCACGACCGCATGCCGGCGATGCTGCATCCGTCGGACTTCGACGCTTGGCTCGACGGCACAGCCGGCAAGGATGTTTTGATGAAGCCACCGCCGGAGCTGCGCGGGTGGATCGTCAACAAGCGGATGAACAAGACTGGCGTCGGTGACGACGACCCGGCGACCGCGGCCCCGGTCGATCCCGAGGCGCCGCCGTCATCGGCGCCGCAAGGCGAGCTATTCTGATCGGCACGCCAAGCTCGCGCCGCTGGCACGCTCCAGTCGATCGAGCATGGCGGGGGATCACTCCGTAGCAGCGAGCGATTTGTCTGGCCAATTTGTCTAAGCTTCGTTCGTCGCGCCGCTTCGAGATGTCACGGTCCGTCATCGGCTTCAGGCCCCAATGCGCTAAACGCGAGAAAGTACTCGCGCCAAAGCACTTCTGCCTTGTCCATGCGCTCACGCTCCCTGCGAATTATGGACCGCTGCGCACTCTTGCATTCGAGGGAGAATTCCCGGAACGACTTTGGCTTTGACGACATATCGGACTTCCCGAATAGCGCGAATGAGTTATCATGTGCACGTAGGAGCGCGAGCGCCGGGCCGCTTGGCCTCGCTGGCGTCGCGAACTTCATAGCCATGGCAACGCTGCCTTCGCTGCGGCAGGCTGGGTCATTCTAGTGACGATAGGGCTCTGGGTTTTCCGTCTGATCTGAGGTCGTCGGGCTCGACGCCATCGCTGCGCCATTCACGCACTAGAATCAGAGCGACCGTTCCATCGACCTCGACATGCAAACGAGCTTCTGCGCGCCACTCGCCGTGATCGTCGTCGGGCGGGAGAACTATCAGGCTCATCCGTGACCACCTCCACGAGCCAGAATAGCCGTGAATTTCGCTAACTCGCTTGGCGCACGTCTGCTCGACCTCAGATCGCGGTGCTGACGCCGTCGGCATCCGGCATTTCCGGCGCCCTGCGCGGCTTCACCTGCCAGTCAACGGTGCTCGACAGGGCGAGCGCCGTCCGGAGCACTTCGCGATTCCACATGAAGCGCCTGCAGCTCCCGCTGCATGTCACTGCGATCGGAATTGAAGCCGACGAAAATTGCCACGACCATTCCTGCAATTAGAGCCGCGGCTGCGAAGGCGACACTGCCCGCATCTTTTGGAGGAGGAAGGCTTTCGTGCATCGGACCTGCTCCCGTCCACCCCGCCGTCGAACTAACGCAGACTGAACTAAGCCGTTCCCAGTCATGACGGTGGATTCCAGGGAACGGTGAGGGAAGACCGGCGTTCAGATCGTGTTGTGATCGCCGGAGCACCACTCATGACGACAGATGTCGCGTTCGACGTTCTCAAGAATCACGGCCGGTCGGAGTGCACGGCGCAGTTCTGGATGTCCGATACGCCTGCGCGGCAGTTCACCTCGCTTCGGGAATGTCTTCTGTTTCTCGCCGAGAATAGGCGGGACGAACCATTGCCGGACGTACATGTCCATACGGCCGAGGGCGACATCGCAATCAACGGTCCCGATCTCGAGGCTTTGATACGCGCGGCGTCAGCCGCCAGAGCCGCGAGCTGATCGATCGCGCTGTGTGCTATCCCCCATGGCGATGCGACGCTTTCATCTGCGGCCTGGGCGACGTGAGCGCGATCTGACACGCAAGGTCTCCCGAACAACGCCATTGGCGATGATGCGCATGGCAAAAGCGGTTGCCGTCGCTTGCGATGCACGCGTCTTACTCACGGTCGGTGCTGCGTGGCTATTGGCTGATCATCGTCGGCAGCGCAGTCGGACAAGCGCGCTTCGCTTTGCTGCGACGATCAGCGTCACGACCGTGCTGCATCACGCGATCAAGCGGGTGATTGCAGAGCGCCGCCCCGACCGCAGCATTCCGAACAGGCTGGGCAAAAAGACCGGCCGCCCCTTCGACGCGATGCCGTCTGGACACGCCATGCACGCGGGCGCGCTCGCATCGTATGTGACGAGCGAATTCGGTGGGGGCCTCGCCGCCTGGATGGCGGCGGGAGCTTTGGCCGCGGCGCGCGTGCTGACGCTCGCTCATTGGCCATCTGGTGTATTCGTCGGGTTTCTTTCGGGCGTGATCTCCGAGCGAGGCGTTCGCCTCGCCCTCAATCGCCTGGCCGATCGATCGACGGCGCCAACTACTGCGCCTTGCGTCGCAGCCTATCTGTCGTGTAACCCAGGCCCTGACCCCGAGCCTTGAGATAATTAGGCTGCGCGGCCGCAGCCCATGGGGAGAGAGGCTGCCCGCCGCGGCTGCTTCCGCTTTTGGCGGAACGGAGCTTCATCGCCGGCCTGCGCTGCCACGGGCTGGCCGCGCCATGGATCGTCGACAGGACGGTGGATCGCATCACATTCGATCTAATTCAACGTCCAACTCGCGCCTACTCTGGCGAAGCGCGACAGTGTCATCTTCGCGCTCTACCTTTCTTTCTCGGTCTTGCCGTTGGAGAGGCCCCGAAGGATCATCGCGCCGCTTTCCCGCTCAGGCACGATCGGGGTCCTTGTCGAGATTGTCGTGCCAGACCCACCACTTATAAGGCGCTGTTTGGGGATAGCCGTCCGCCGAATTCTCCCAGAGTTCCTGGCGACCTAGCGCCGTCATGTCGAGATAGTTCCAGGTGTTGCCCAACTGCTCGTCACCGCGGCCGTTGATGAAGTAGGTGCGAAAAATTCTGTCGCCGTCGCGGATGAAGGCGTTTGTGCCGTGCCACTCGTCCACGTCAAAATCCGCATCAAAGGTGTCGGTTAGCGTGAACCAGGGGATATGTTCCCAGCCCATTTGGGCTTGAAGGCGCCGCAGCTCAGCCTGCGAACCACGTGAGACAAAGGCGAGGCTGGTATCCCGGGCGCCAAGGTGAGCCGGGTGCGCGGTCTGATCGGCTACCATCGAGCAGCCGATGCAGCCGCGCTCGGGCCAGCGCCCAACGCCAAATTCCATGAACGCACGATAGACGATGAGTTGGCGACGCCCCCCGAACAAGTCGAGTAGGCTTAGCTTGCCGTTTGGGCCCTCGAATTCATAGGCCTTGTCCACCGACATCCATGGCATTCTACGGCGTTCAGCCGCCAAGGCATCGCGCGCCCTGCTATGAGCCTTCTCCTTGACTCGCATTTCCTCCCAAGCAGCCTTCCACGCCGCGGGCGATACCGTTGGAGGCCGATTTTTCAGCCATTCTTCCTGAGCGCCGGTCATGTCAGCCATCAACGACTCCTCTCGCTGTCGTGGCTAGCTGGAGATGCACAAGCAGAGCTTCGAGCCACGCGATTAAGCATCACGCTTTGGACACCGGGGAATGTGTTGTAGGCGCAACGACCGCAGGCACAAATGCCAAATATATGTGATTTTCCGCCACAGCCGGAGAGGGGGCTCTACCCACCTATCAGCTGACCTTGTTGGCGTGCCATATCGCAAGCGCAGCTGGGATCGACGTTCGCGATCTTCGAGGAGAGCTGGAACCACCGGTTACTTTGGTGGCTTCCCCGCCGCTTCGACCACGGCGCGCTCTGGCAAGCTAAGCATGCACATCTCGATAGAGCCGTGGCGAAACGCCGAACCGACGTTCGAAAGCTTTAGCAAATCTCTGGCTTGGAAGGCCGACGCGCATTGCCGTGGCTTTGACGGTCAGGCCTTGGGCAAGCAAGGTTCGGGCGGCATCCAACCGCACGGATTCGATCAACCGTGCGGGTGTCTCGTTCATCACTTCGGTAAACTTCCGGAAGAAGCTGCGCTCGCTGAGACCGGCCTTCGCCGCCAACGCCGGCACGTCCAGCTTCTGCCCAAGATTCAGATGCACCCAATCCATTAGATCCCCGAAGGGGTTCTCGGCAACGCGCTGGGCACGCAGCAGCGGACTGAACTGCGACTGGTTGCCGGGTCGACGGACGTAAAGCACCAGTCGCTTTGCGACTTCATTGGCAATGTCCAGGCCGATATCGCAGGCGACCATGGCAAGAGCCATATCGATCCCCGTCGTGACGCCAGCTGAGGTCCATACGTTGCCGTCTTCGACAAAGATGGCGTTCTCATCGACTTTGACCTGCGGAAACGCCTCGGCCAACGGTCGACACGCGCTCCAGTGGGACGCCACACGACGACCGTCAACGAGATGCATTTTCGCCAGAAGGAACGTTCCCGCGCAAACGGAGCCGTAGCGCTTTGCTCGGCGCGCCCATCGCGGGGCGCGTTCGAGAACGCTCGCGTCTTTCATTGCCGCGATGAGTGGGTCGGCCTCCGCGCCTGCGACCAGGAAAGTATGCAAATTCCGCGGAGGTATTTTTGAAAGTGCTTTCGTGGCGACACCCACGCCGCTGCTGCTGGAAATGGTGCCTCCAACCGTCGACACCATTGAGACATCATAGGCGCGTGCCTTTCCCCTCTGCTCGAGCACCCAGTTTGCGGTACTGAACACCGATGTTGGTCCGGTGGAGTCAAGTAGTTCGAACCCAGGGTAGACGAGAAAGGCGACTTCGATCGGCATTGGCGCAATATCGCATATACTTCACATTTGCGCCATTCGAAGGTTGACCTACCAAAAGCCGCGTCGCGTTGCCGAATTGCTGCTTTATGCAATGAGTTTAACGGCTGCTGGCGAGCGTCGCGGCTTGCCCTATCGCGTGCAACCGCGACATCGCGTCCACACTCACTGAGCGGAACCTTCGTCACGGCACTGAATTTTCCACCACGTACCGGGGGAAATCGATGAGCCTGCGCACCTTACGACGAAACCTGATCACGAAGCCTCTGTTCGGATGGGCGGCGAAAGCCCTTCCCCCGATATCCGAGACAGAGCGTGATGCGATCGACGCCGGCACTGTCTGGTGGGATGGCGAGCTGTTCACTGGCAATCCACGTTGGGAAGATCTGCTCGCGACGCCAGACCAGCATGCGCGCTGGCCAATGCCGAACTGCGGTCGCGAGCCGATGCCGATGATGCCGGGCTCGTATTCGCGGAAAGCGTTCAGATGGCGAGCAGCGAGCCCTTGCGCGGTCGTCCAGCTCTGGCCGGCTTCCGGAACGAGCTGCCGCTCTTCTTCGCAGATTGGGCAATCGGCCGGCGGCTTTTCGCTAGGCGGATATGAGGTTCCGCAGGCGGTGCAGATGAAGGAAGGCATGGCACACTCCAGAGCGCCGCAGGGCGGCAAAGTTACTGTCGTCAGCGTCCGAGATTGCTCTTCGGAACATCCGTGACGATCATCTTCACGTCATCGTCGGAGAGACCGAACGCCTGCAGGGATCGGCAAATATTCGAGCGCAGGTGCCGCTTCTGCTCATCGGATCGACCCGCGAGCATCTTGATTTCGATACGACAGAACCTGTCGGATTTGCCCGGCGCGATCAGACGCGTGTTCTCGTCCCGGCAGTTAAGGACGATGTCGTTCTGCTCTGCCTGCACACCCAAAGGCGCGAACGTTGCCTCGTTCAACGCCAGCATGAAGTCACGTTCGCGGCCACCCAACCACATTCCGGTTTCGCTGCGAATACTTGGCACTGCGCCCTCGCCGCGTGATGAAATATCGGTGATTACGTAGCGCCTTTGTAATCTCGGCATTCTGGAGGAACAATATTCTGAGCGGCGACAAACTATTCACCGAGAGCGAATAATGGCCGGCTAGGCGAAGGCAGAGAGCCCGAAGTCAAGATGTGCTGACCGTAATGTTCGGCTCTTAGGCTGGTGCTCGACATTATCTCATGGGAGCCGCGAGGCCTGCTTCAAAGGCTCATCGAGTCCTGCGGCATATCGATCAACCTGGCATCCGACGGATCACGTCTTGTGGCAGGTAGCTGATGTCAGCCCCTGACGGACAATTCCAGCGGTGCTCTATGTCTAGCTTGTAAAAAGCTTGGCCATTTCGCGCTGGAGCTGTTTTTGGTCGTAGGGCTTTGCGAGCCTCGGCAGGTCGATTTCAGCCCCGGGCGGCAGATCGGCATAGCCGGTTGCCAACAGGATAGGGAGATCGGGCCGGATCTGCCGCAGAGCCGTGGCGAGCTGTCCGCCATTCATCCTGGGCATCGAATAATCCGTGACGACGAGATCAAAGTGCACGCCGCCGCGAATGATGGCGAGCGCTTCGTCTCCCGAATTCGCCTCCCTGACGGAATGCCCGAGATCCTCGAGCAGATCGACCGTGCTCATCGCGATGAGCGGATCGTCGTCGACGACCAGAATGCTCCGCCGCGCGACGCCGCGCGTGACGCCCGTCTCGGCCACCGGGCCTGGCGCAGCCGGTTTGTCCTCGGTCGCCGGCAGCAGCAGCTCGGCGCAGGTTCCATTGCCGGGCGTGCTTCGGATCCGAAGGGCGCCGTGCAGCTGGATCGCGAGCCCATGGATCATCGACAGGCCGAGGCCCGTCCCTTTGCCCAGCTCCTTCGTCGAGAAGAACGGTTCGGTCGCCTTGGCGAGTGTCTCCGCATTCATGCCAACGCCATTGTCCGAGACGGCCAGGCGAACATAGATCCCGGCCGGCAGTTGCTCGTCGCCCGGTAGCTCAAGGGGTTGTGTCGTGATCGTGACGCTGCCGCCGTTCGGAAGGGCATCACGGGCGTTGACGACAAGATTGAGCAAGGCCAGCTCGACCTGGTTCGCGTCGACGAGGGCGAGCGGAAGCCGCTCGTCCAACTCATAGCGCAGCTCGACATCCGCACCAATCGATTTGGTGATGAGGTCGCCAACGCCCTTGACGAGCGTGGTGATGCTCGCCGGTGCCAGTTCGAGCTCCTGCCGACGCGCGAAGGCGAGCAGTCTTTGGGTGAGTGACGCTCCGCGATTTGCGCCCTGGATCGCGCCATCGATCAGCCGAGCGGTCTTGGGATCCTGTGGAAGTTTGCGCTTGAGCAGGTCGAGATTGGCGATCACTGCCATGAGCAGATTGTTGAAGTCATGCGCGACGCCGCCGGTGAGCTGGCCGATGACCTCCATCTTCTGCGATTGTCGCAGGGCGTTCTCGGCTGAGGCGAGGGCCTCGGCATTCTGCTTCTCGGCCGTCACGTCGCGGCCATAGCCGTAGACGACGTCGTCCTCCATCGCCGTATGCCAGGAGATCCACCGCAACTGGCCGTCAACGGTGCGGTGGCGGTTCTCGAATGAGGTCAGGTCCGTGCCCGACGCCGCCAGGCTGAGGGCTGCGGCCGTGTCCCGCCTGTCCTCCGGCCAGAGAAACTCGTCGATGTGGTGGCCGACAACCTGATCCGTCGCGTGGCCGAGTATGCGGGTCCATGCGGGGCTGACGGATCGATAAATGCCGTCCGCGCCTACCGCACAAAGCAGGTCGCGCGAATGCATCCAGACCCGGTCCGCCCTCTGACGCTCGGAGTCCAGAGCCGCCACATTGGCGAGTGCTCCGCTGATCTGGCCGGCCAGCATTCTGGCGAGATCGCCGACATCCTCGTCGCGCCGCCGGTGTGGGTTGAGGCCAAGCACCAGATGGCCGACCGGGGTCTCACCATCCGCGCCAGGGATGGCGATGACCAGCGCATCGCGCGGCGCGATAGCCCAGGCGCCTACTGGACAGGCCGTGGTCTTGGGCAACTCGATCAAGGACGGCCCGTCGCCTGCGCATCCAACAGGCCAATCCTGGCGGATCAGCTCGGTTGCGTCTTCCGAACAGGCGATCGCGGTCTTGTCATCTTCCTCGCCGAGAAACAGAAGCGAGAACGGAAAATCGTGCCGGTTGACGCCGAGAATGCGCGAGACGGCCCGGCATACCTCGTCTCGGGTAGAGGTGCCGACGAGTTCCATGCCAAGGGTTCGCAAGGTGTTCAGCCGTCGCTCGGTTATGACCCGTTCTGTGACCTCGCTGACGATACACAGCATGCCATCGACGGCACCGCTGTTACCGTAAAGTGGGCTATAGGAGAAAGAGTGATAGGTTTCTTCCGGGTAGCCATGCCGCTCCAGCAGCAACAGGAGCGCATCGTTCCAGGTCGATTCACCCTGGCGCACGCGCGAGACCTGATCGGCGACATCGTCGTAGACCTCGGCCCAAACCTCGCGGAACGGCCGGCCGAGCATCGTGGGATGCTTGATGCCCAGCGTGGGAATGTAGGCGTCGTTGTAGAAGAAGTTCAGTTCGTCTCCCCATCCCAGCCACATCTCGAATCGGGATGTCAGGAGCATGCGCAGAGGGATTTTCAGGCCTTCCGGCCATCCTTGCGGCGGGCCGAGGACATGAGACGACCAATCGTGCTGCCGCATCAATCGGCTCATGTCGCTGGAGCCTGGGAAGACGTCTCCGAGTTCGCCCCTGTCGTCGCTCAACGTCACTCTCCAAATGCCGATCACGCGTACCGAACGCCGCACAGTGCCGAACGCTACTGGCGGATTTTGGTTCGGAGTCTGATCACCGCATGTTCAATCTTCGGAAGGCGGCAGTGCAAGAATTTGAGCTGACGGGTCGCAGTGAAGCGTTAGGCTTTCCCACAGAGGCGCTGGTTGGGTCGTGTCGTGAGCCGGAGCGCGCTAGACCTTGACCTCTCCCTCCTCCTCGCCGTTCCAGTAATGCACGCGTGAGGCGTGCACTTTGAGTAGCACGATACGGGGCGTCTCGATGCCTTGGGGGAACCAGCGCTCCATGTCGTCGACCCAGTGCTCTTCAAGTGCGAGCCGATCTCGGGTCAGGCTTGCCTTACCTTCGATGCCGATGAAAATGCCGGGCTTGCCCAGCAGGCTTTTGTCGCCGGCAAAGGTCAGGCCGACCTGTTCGTTGGCTTGAACGTCCCGAATGAACCGCGCGTCCTCGAAGGCGAAGAACCAGGAATCGCCATCGTAGTCGACATCGCGGTTGTTGCTCATCGGTCGACTGGAAAGCTGGCCGCCTTCTGTCACGGTCGTCAGCATGCAAAAGTCGATGTCCTTCACTGCGAAATAGGAAACCGCTCATTGCTCAACCGCCGCGCTCTCGATTGGCTCGATGAGCAGTTCCGCATTCATCGATAGATTGCTGTCGCGGTGGCGGATAGGCTGTGGTCGGTCATGGCGATGGCAGGGATAACGCAAACGCGAACCCCTGCCATGACAACCAAGGGTTGACGAATTACGGCGTCCGCGTCGGCTATCACCATTCGGCGCGAAGCTTCGTATCACAGCGCCAAGGCGCGAGGACAAGGCAATGGACAGGGCATCGAGCTTCGCCGCACCGATCTTCGGAGCCATTCTCCTTATCAATGCAGGACCAGCCAGCGCTCAGAAGGCGCTACCCTCTGCCGGAGCCCAACCCTGCAAGTTCCACGCATTCATCGTGGATAAGGACGGCAAGACGAATGTACGATCGGCGCCATCTACCAGGGCAGCCGTCGTCGGCACGTTGCCCGCTGCAAGCAAGCGCCTGCAAAGCCCTAACGAAGGCGCGCAGGTGGTCGTCATCGGGACCAAGGATGGCTTCTTCCTGGTCGAGGATGCCAACGTCGATGACATCGAGACGGCCGACGACATGCGGAAGCTGGGGAAATGGTATCGGGGCCGTGGCTGGGTGCACGGATCGCGGCTCGATTTCCACATCCAATCTGGAGACGGCCTGCGAGCTACGGCTACTGCCGAAACGCCAGTTTCAATTCGCTTCCCAAGCGGGGATGGCGAGCCCGGCGTCCATGTCGCTGCCATTCACGATTGTCGAGCAGGGAACGTCGAGGTGACGATACACACCCTCAAAGACAAGCCGCTTGGGCGGGGCTGGATCGTACCAGGAGCGACTTCCGGAGGCTCTCCGCCGGTCACAATCTGTGCGGCCCAGTTGACAACCTGCAACTGACCCTCCCGTCCGCGATAGGCCGGACGTGATCCACGGGGCGGTGTCGCGCGTAACGCTTCGGAGGCGGCCCGGTAGACGGCCGCCCGTTGCCCGGAGGCTGCCATGAAATCGATCCTGCTCGCCGCCGTCGCCAGCGTTTCGCTCACCGCATGCGCCGGCAGCTCGCTCACTGAAGCACAGAAGGCGCCTGAGCCGCGTAAGCGGATCGACGTTCAGCGCCTCTACACGGGGACTTGGCACGAAATCGCCCGCCGGCCCATGACGATCACTGATGGCTGCGTCGCCGGCGCGACGGAATACAAGTCGGACCGCGCAGGCGGCATCCAAGTGCTCGATTCCTGTCGGATGGACAGTCCGCGCGGCGAGCTCAAGACGGTGGGCGGGTCCGGCGTGATCCTCGACCCCGGCTTCAACGCAAAGCTCAGGGTCGACTACAAGCTCTACGGCTTTGTGCCGGTGCAACGCGATTATTGGGTTCTAGATCGAGCTGACGACTACAGCTGGTTCATCTCGGCCGATCCGACATTGCGCGATCTCTATATCTACACGCGTGATCCGCAGGTTGTCCCCGCACAGCGCAAGCGGCTAGTCGCGCGTGCGGCCGCGCTCGGCTATGACGTCAGCAAGCTCGAATTCCCCGAGCAGCCGCGCCGTTAAGCCTCACGGGATTGCGCCGAATATTGAGATCGACGTCAGTCGTTTTTCCCAACCCGGCCTCACCATGAAGTTCGTGTTCCCTACCATGCCGACAGCGCACCAGATTGCTCGGCAGTTTCAAGGTCGAGAAGCTTGAGATGGCGTCACGAAGCCGGGTGGCAGATCGCAGAACTCTCCAACCCGAGCGCGTTTTTCGTAGACCATAAGCCTCCGGCATCTCGTAAGCCGGAACCTTCTTGGCCTTCTAGATCGGTCCGCTTTTCGACGCTGGCTATGCGCGAGCGACCCAACCCCGCCAGGTAAACGCGTTGAAGAATTGCTCGACGTCGCGGAATCCTCCGGAGCGTAGTATGGCTGTGTCGTCGTCGGGGTCCAGGGCCGGCAGATGACGGTCGACGGCAGCGCGCGCCTTTTGGGCCTGTTCCGGGTCGAAGCCCGATGAAACGGCGTAGGACACATACCGGTCCAGCCAACGACCGCGTGCGCTCTCCTGCTGCGAAAAGCTCGCATGAGCCGCTACGAAAGGCGCCCCGGGCCACAGGCGGCGGTGGATCTCCCCTACGGTACGCGCCCGTTCCTTGGCATCGAGGAAGTGGAGCGTCAGCAAGCAGGTCGCGGCATCGAACGGACCGGCTGGCGCATCGTCGATGTAGCCCTCGATCAGCGTGATCCTGTTCATCAATGAGCCGAGCATCCGCTCGGCCCCGCGCAGCATCTCACCGGCGGGATCGACCCCGACGAGCGCCCAGCCCGGGTGGACCTCGGCCAGCGCTTTGAGTTCCAAGCCCCCTCCAGCGCCAAGGACGAGCACCCGGGCGTCCTTGGGCGCCGCCTCCGCGAGCAGGATGGCGGTCATCCGGTGCAGTGCCTCGAAGCCAGGAACGAAACGGCGAGGGCCTTCCGCATAGCGAGCAACCGCCTCAGGGTCGGAGAAAGCCGCTGCGAAATCGATCTGGTCGTCGGCATGAGATGGCATCGGAGCCGGTATCCTGTGCACGAAGTTGGTGCCTGCCAGTTGCGCTGAAAATGGGCTCTGGGCAATGTCGCCCGTTCGTGACAAGCACCGTAGTGGTCGCAAGGCGGCGGGCATGAAAACCGCGCTAGGAAATCAATCGCTCCGCATCATGTAACATTTATAGTTACATGATGCGGGTCCTGTCAATCCTGCTCCACCGAATGCCCCGGTTGCAAAAGCTTGCCCCGATATGAATCGCTTTGCTGAGCGTCGTTCGCCGGCGAGCGGCGAAGGCACCTCAGACAAGCTCGAGCACTTGCGAGAGCGGTCTGCGCGGCTTCTGCGGCCAGTTGTCGGGAGCCGCATAGCCGACAGCGAGCAGCATCACTGGAATCTCGTCGGGGCCGAGCCCGAACTGCACGGAGACCGCTTCGGGATCGAAACCGATCATCGGAGCGGTTCCGAGCCCCATCGCATGCGCTGCGAAGAGCATTGTGCCGACCCCAAACGTCGCGGTTCGCACTGCTTCGTCACGCTGGCGCCAAGGCTGGTCGCGATAGAGGCTCTTGGCTCCCGACTCCCATCCCGCGACCATCGGCGCTGGCATGATTCCGGCGTCGACGACCGGAGCCAGGCGTTCGGCCAGAACACGATCGTCGGTGAGTTGCCCGCAGACGATAAAGGTCACGGCCGCGTCGGTTATCTTCGCCTGATCCCATGCGACCTTGCGCAACTTTTCCTTCTGCCCCGGACTTCGGACGGCGATGAAGCGCCAGTTCTGCAGGTTGAACGACGTCGGCGCTTTCGTCGCGAGCCGCACCAGTTCGCCGATCTGCGCGTCGCTGACGCCGCGCAAAGGATCGAACAGATTGATTGTACGACGTGCTTCGATGGCGTCGATCAGAGGGTTGCTCATCGCGTGTCCTTTCCAGGCATGAGGCATGGGTCACCGCCCGCCGGCGATAGCCGGAGGAAGTCGGTGCGGCGGGTAACGAAGGGGGCTGCAGGCGTCGCTAGACGATGCTGTCGACGACACCGCCATCGACGCGCAGGGCGGCGCCGGTCGTGGCGGAGGCCTGCTCCGAGCTGACGTAAAGGATCATGTTCGCGACCTCCTCGACGCGAGCGGCACGCCGGATGATCGAGGAACCACGCTGGGCGATAACGAAATCGGCTGCCACCTTTTGCAGGCTGTCACCTGTGCGATCGACCTCGGCCTTGAGCATCTGGGCGACGCCGTCCGAAAGCGTGGGGCCCGGAAGAACGGCGTTCACAGTCACGCCGGTGCCAGCGAGGCGCTTCGCCAGCCCCCGAGAAATCGCCAGTTGGCCCGTCTTCGTGAAGCCGTAATGGATCATGTCCTCGGGGATGTTCAGCGCAGATTCCGAAGAGACGAAGACAACACGACCCCAGCCCCGCGTCGCCATGCCGGGTGCGTAGGCGCGAGCCAGTCGCACCCCGGACATGACGTTGACCTGGAAGAACCTCTCCCAGTCCGCGTCAGGCGTGTCGAAGAAATCCTGCGGCCCGAAGATGCCGAGATTGTTGACGACGACGTCGAACTCCGGGTGCTGCCGCATCAGCTTAAGACATGCCCCCTCAGTCCCGAGATCGCCGGCGAAGCCGTCGACGCGCCCCCCGAACTGGCTCAATCTTAGGACCGCGGTCTCCACGCCGGCATCCGTCCGACCGTTGATGAGGACGTTCCCGCCGGCCTTCAGAAACCCTTCGGCGACAGCTAAGCCGATGCCAGCAGTCGAGCCAGATATCAGGATCCGCTTGTCGGTGAAGTCGATGATCACGGTTGCTCGCTCCGGTATGATCCGTTCCATCAGACTATATTTGCGCACGGCTTTCTGCATAATCGGGTCGTTGCACAAATAAGCTTTCGAGATTATCGTAAGATGGATCGGATCGATGCGCTCCGCCTTGTCGTCGAGGTCGACGAGAGAGGAAGCTTTTCTGCGGTCGCGCGGCAGCGATCGATCGCGACGTCGACGGTCGCATTGGCGATCAGTCAACTTGAGCGGGAGCTCGGCGTTCGATTGATGATGCGCACCACGCGGCGCCTTGTCTTCACTCATGAAGGCGAGATGCTTCTCGCTGATGCCCGGCGCATCGTTGCGGAATGGGACGGCGCCGTCGGCAGCTTCCGGGATGATGGTCCACTAGCCGGTCCCATACGGGTCACGGCGACCAACGACTTCGGTCGATCGCGGCTGCGGCCGCTGCTGGATACATTCCAGTCGCTGAACCCGGCCGTTCACATGACCTTGATGTTGAGCGACGACACCGTCGATCTCGTCGAGGAACGCTTTGATCTCGCATTGCGTAGTGGTCCACTTGCCGACTCGTCGCTTCGAGCACGCGTGCTCCTGCGCGGGCCACGCGTCGTATGCGCGTCGCCGACGTACTGGGCCCAAGCGGGGAAGCCTCGCCGTCCGAACGACTTGGCGGACCACAATTGCATCGTGCTCGCGCGGCCCGGAGCGCCGTTGTCGAGTTGGCCGTTTCGCCAAGGAGCGAAGCACTTCTCTGTCAAGGTGTCTGGAGATCGGCAGGCGAGCGACGGCGACGTGTTGCGATACTGGGCGACTCAAGGGGTCGGTGTGATCCTCAAGAACCGATGGGATGTGCAGCGTGAGCTCACGACAGGCAGATTAGAGACAGCTCTCGACGGGTATAATACGGGCGACATCGATCTCTATGCCGTCCAGCCTGGCGGGGCGCCAAGCCGTCGGGTCGCCGCGTTGGTTGAATTCCTCGCCGAGGCGGTTCTCACTGACGCAGCTGAGAGCTCCTCGGCTGCAAAGCTGCAGAACTGATGCCCAGAGCTGTCTTTTGACGTGGACGCGGGCGCCGCATCGGCGCCTCTTGGCTGACCGGCGGGGGCGTCAGTAGCGAGGAGTCGCCCATGGCTAGCGTCGCAGACCGTGTTGAGATTATCGCGCGAGCAATGTGCCGATCAGCAGGGATCGATCCAGACGAACTCCTGGACACCGACGCGCCCCACACCCAGTGGAGTTCAATGCAGCCTGCTAGCGCGCGCATTCAGGCGTGGAGACGCTATCAGATCGCTGCAGAGAACTTTTGCGCTATGAGCAGAGACCTCTTGGACGTCGATCGCCGACCATAGACTAGCCACGTCAGTGATCGGGAACCCCCTCGGCGACCCAAACAAACGCACTCTGCAGGTGGTGAGAGTGCGCGGCGCCCCGGCCGCGATAGTCCCTGTTCGCCTTACTGCGACGATGGCGAGCAGCGCTCGGCACGATCCCTGAACCGGTTCCACCTATGGAAAGTTCCGAACGGCCGCCCGGCGGATAGCGCAACGCTATCCAACTGCGAATTACGGCTGGCGACGGCGACGATCTAGATACTGGGTGCCACCACAACGGCGGGCATATGCTGGTCGCGGGCGATCTTGCCAAGACCGACAATGGCGAGCCGGATCGGGTTCATTGTTCTGGTTCCCCGCGCAATTGCGGCCCATGGCTAGCGTGGACCGTTGCGCGACTATCCGAACCTCCCACGCAATGGCTCGCATGGTCGAATTGGGAAACCGTTTTCTCATTGCGCTTCTGCTAGCCCCGCGCTATGAGAAAACGGTTTCTCAAACCGGAGTCTCCGGTGTCGGACAGTGTGCCTAGCGAACGGGTGACGATCTATGACGTGGCGCAAACCGCGCGCGTCAGCACCGCCACGGCCTCGAAGGCGCTGAACGATACCGGGCGCGTCTCGATCGAGACCCGCGACCGCATTAAGCGCGTCGCACGCGAACTCGGCTTCCGTCCCAACTCGCTCGCCCGCAGCCTCACGCGCAAGCGCAGCTTCACCGTCGGACTGTTGACCAACGATACCTACGGCCGCTTCACGCTGCCGCTGATGGCCGGCATCTCCGAGGGCCTGATCGACCACGGCGTTTCGGTCTTCCTCTGCGCGGTCGAGGACAATCCCGACCTTGCCCGCATCCATGTCGATGCGATGCTGGACAAGCAGGTCGACGGCATCATCGCGACCGGCAAGCGGATCGACAAGCCGCTGCCGGTCGATCTCTCGCGCCTCTCCATTCCGGTTGTCCACGCTCTGACCGCCGGCCCGGCCGAGGGGCTCACCCTCGTTCCCGACGACAGCCAGGGCGCCGCCGAAGCGGTTCGCTATCTCCTGTCGCAGGGCCGCAGGCGCATCGTCCACATCACCGGCCCGCGCGACTTCGGCGTCGTGCACGAGCGGGCCCAGGCCTGCGTAGACGTTCTGGCGCAGGCGCAGGACGCTGTGGCGATGGGCACATTCTACGGCCGCTGGTCCGAAAGCTGGGGCCATGAGGCCGTGGCCCAGCTCTGGTCGCAGGTGCAGAGGCCGGATGGCATTTTCTGCGGCAACGACCAGATCGCGCGCGGCGTCGTCGACGCGCTGCGCGAGCGTTGCGCGAGCGTGCCCGGCGACGTCTCCGTCGTCGGCTTCGACAACTGGGAGATCGTCGCGGCGCAGACGCGTCCGCCGCTGACGACCGTCGACATGAACCTGAAGGAACTCGGACGACAGGCGGGGCTGGCGCTGGTGCGCCTCATCAACGGCGAGACGATCGGGAAAGGAATCTGGAAGCTGCCCTGCAGCCTGATCGTTCGCTCATCTTAGCGACAGCAATCCAAGAATGGTCCGCACAAATCGCGGCCGCAGACAGGAGGAACGGGAATGACGAGAATGGTGAGGACGGCCGTTCTGGCCGCGGCCGCGCTGCATGCGATGACAGGGCTCGCCCTGGCGCAGCAGAAGCTGACCATGTGGTCGCGCTCCAGCAGCGAGGCGTTCATGCCGACGCTGGTGAAAGCCTTCAACGAGAAGCACAAGGCGCAGATCGAGCTGCAGATCGTGCCCAATACCGAAATGGTGCAGAAATACGCCATCTCCGCAGCCGGCGGCTCGGCGCCCGACCTGCTCTCGCTCGATTTGGTTTATACGCCGGCATTCGCCGCTTCTGGCCAGCTCGAGGACTTGACCGATCTGGTCAAGGGCATGCCCTTCTTCGACCAGCTCTCCAAGGCCCATCTCGGTGCCGGCAGCTATGAGGGGCGCATCTACGGCACGCCGATGTCTGCCGATGCGTCGGTGCTGCTCTGGAATAAGCGGCTGTTCAAGCAAGCCGGGCTCGATCCGGAAAAGGGCCCGACCAACTGGGCCGAGATCGAGGATTATGCCGGCAAGGTGAACGCCATCGGCGGCGACATCCGCGGCTTCTATTTCTCCGGCGCCTGCGGCGGTTGCAACGCCTTCACCTTCATGCCGCTGGTCTGGGCCTCGGGCGGCGAGATCCTCGCCGACAACGCCAAGAAGGCGACGCTGAACACGCCGCAGATGCGCGATGCGGTTGCGCTTTATCGCGGCCTCGTCGCCAAGGGCTACGTGCCCGAGAGCGCGCGCACCGATCCCGGCGCGAACTTCTTCGGCGGCTTCGCCACGGACCGCATCGGCATGTCGCCGATCGGCGCCTTCGCCATCGGTTCCCTCGTCAAAAACTACCCCAAGGTCGAGTTCGGCGTGACTTTTCTGCCTGGCAAAGAGGGCGGCAAGGCCTCGTTTGCCGGCGGCGACAATTTCGTTGTCACGGCTGGGCGCGCGAAGAACCTGCCGGTGGTGAAGGAATTTTTGACCTTCGTCTATTCGCTAGAAGGACAGACGCTGCTCGCGAAGCTGGGCAGCCTGCCGACACGCGCGGATGTCGCAGCCGAGGCGGTGAAGGATCTCGACCAGCGCTATCTCACCGCCACCGAAGCAATGAAGATCGGCAAGACCCCGTCCTCGCCGGTCTACAACGACATCATCAACAGCAGCACCGGACCCTGGAAGCAGATGCTCAACGAGGTCTTCTTCGGCAACGACGTGCAGGGCTCCCTAATCAAGGCCGAGAAGACGATGCAGTCGATCATCGACCAGTCGGGCAAGTAGTCGCCTGACGGTCTCGACCAATCTCGGAAACACGCCGTCATCCCGGGCTTGAGATGGGATCCATTCCGGAGCGCCTCCGAAAGAGGTCCAGGCATGGATCCCGAATGTGCGCTTCGCTTCGTCCGGGGTTGACGGGTTGATGACTGCAAACGCGCTCCAGACCCCGCCGGATCACTGGACATGACCCAGCCCGCCCTCGCCACGCCACGATCTCCCAGCCGTCGCGCGCGCCTGCGCCGCAAGCAGCTCGCAGGCTTGCTCTTCGTCGCGCCCGCCGTGCTGTTGGTGATCGTCTTCTTCCTCATCCCGCTCGGGATGGCATTCTGGATGTCGCTGCACAATTGGCCGCTGCTCGGCCGGCCGCGCTTCATCGGCTTTGCCAACTACGTCAACCTGCTCGACGACCAGCGCTTCTGGAACGCGATGCGCTTCACCGTCTACTACACGGTGATCGTCACCATCGCGATCTTCGCGGTCGCCTTTCCGGTGGCGCTTTTCGTCGAAAAGGCACGGCCGCTGACCAAGCTCTATCGCACTGCGATCTTCCTGCCCGTCGTCGTCGGCTTCGGCTCGGCCAGCCTCCTCTGGGCCTGGCTGATGAATGTCGATGTCGGCCTGTTCTCGCCCTTGGCCTATCGCCTCGGCCTCACCGAGAAGCCGGTCAATCTGCTCGCGAGCTTCGACACCACCTTCTGGTCGATCATCGTCATGGTCGTCTGGAAGACGGCCGGCTTCAACATGATCATCCTGCTCACCGGCCTGCAGGGCATCTCGTCGGAGGTGCAGGAGGCGGCGCGGATGGACGGCGCGTCTTCCTGGCAGCGCTTTCGGCGCATCACCCTGCCGCTGATGCGCCGCACGATCGCGCTGGCTCTGATCCTCTCGGTCGCAGGCTCGGTGCTGGCCTTCGACCAGTTCTACATCATCGCAGATGGCGGGCCGCAGAACAGCACGGTCACCGCCGTCTATTGGATCTTCAGCCAGTCCTTCGTCTCGTTCCGCCTCGGTTACGGCGCGGCGATGTCCATGGTGCTGCTCGCGATCCTGGTCACGATCAGTGTCATCCAGCTGCGGCTGCTGCGCACGCCGGAGGGCACGTGATGTCCGACAGGAAAGCCGCCACCGCCCGCCGCAAGCTCTTCGCCGCCACGCGCTATCACTTTGCCGGGCTCGTCATTTCGCTGCTCTTCGTCGCGCCGATCGCCTGGAGCGCGCTGGTCTCGTTCAAGCCTTCGGCCGAAGCCGCGCGCCCGCCGCTGCCGCCTTGGCCGGTCGAGGGTTTCAGCACGCAAAGCTACGCCAACCTCCAGAACTACGGCGTCGGAATCTGGACCTATGCCGGCAACAGCCTGACCGTCGCTGCCGCCACCGTGGTGGTGACGGTCTTCATCAGCCTGCTCGCAGGCTACGGCTTTTCGCGCTTCAAGTTCCCGCTGAAGAACCTGCTCTTCGTCCTGATCATCTCGACGGTGATGATCCCGTTCCAGTCGATCCTGACGCCGCTCTTCCTGATCCTGACGCGGCTCGGCCTGCAGAACACGCTGCCTGGCATCGTGTTGATCTACGTGACGCTGCATCTGCCGTTCTCGATCTTCATGATGCGCAACGCCTTCGACGCCGTGCCCAAGGAGATCGAGGACGCGGCCCGCGTCGACGGCGCCTCCGTTTTTCTGATGCTGCGGCGGGTGATGCTGCCGCTCGTGCTGCCGGGTGTCGTCACCGTGGCGATCTTCGCCTTCCTCGCCTCGTGGAACGAGTTCCTGGCGGCGCTGATCCTGCTGACCGACCAGAAGAAATACACCCTGCCGGTGATGATGGCCGCGGTGCGCTCCGGCCAGTTCGGCACCATCGACTGGGGCGCGGTCCAATCCGGCGTGATGCTGATGATGGCGCCGTGCCTCGCGCTCTTCCTGCTCCTGCAGCGCTACTACATCCGCGGTCTCACCGCGGGCGCCGTCAAGTGACCCTCCCGACAACAAGCGGTGATGCCATGACTTCCCACGACCAACCCAAGGCCAGCGGCTACCGGCCGCCTGCGGTGCCAGATGTCGAGATGCGCGGCTTCTGGGGCGAGCGCATCGATGCGGTTGCCGAGCGGACCGCGATGATCCTTTACGATCGCTGCGTCGCCGCCGGCATGTTCGACCAGATCGATCCGAAGCGGCCGGTGCCGGACGTGAAGATGCCCTGGCATGTCCGCGCCGACGGTACGCCGGACACCGTAAACGTTCAGATGTTCTGGGATTCCGACGTCGCCAAGGTCATCGAGACGGCGGCCTATGCGCTTTATCGCAAGCGGAACGCCGATCTCGAAGCCAAAATGGACGCGATCATCGAGATGTTCGCAGGGCTTCAGCAACCGGACGGCTACATGAACTCCTGGTTCATCCGGATGCAGCCCGGCCAGCGCTGGACCAACCTGCGCGATTGCCACGAGCTCTACTGCGCCGGCCACCTGATGGAGGCGGCGGTCGCCTATTTTCACGCCACCGGCAAGCGCAGTCTGCTCGACGTCATGTGCCGCTACGCCGACCATATCGACACGACGTTCGGGCTAAAGCCCGGCCAGCAGCCCGGCTATTGCGGCCATGAGGAGATCGAGCTCGCTCTGATCCGCCTCGGCCGCACCACCGGCAAGCAGCGCTATCTCGATCTCGCGCGCTATTTCGTCGATCAGCGCGGCCAGCAGCCGCACTACTTCGACGTCGAGGCGGCTAGGCGCGGCGTCGATCCGGCGCAATGGCGCCACAAGACCTATCTCTACAACCAGTCGCATCTGCCGGTGCGCGAACAGACCAAGGTCGTCGGCCATGCGGTGCGCGCCATGTATCTCTATTCCGGCATGGCCGACGTCGCGACAGAGTTCGGCGACGACAGCCTGACCGAGGCGCTGAAGGGGCTGTGGGAAGATCTGACGTCCAAGCAGATGTACGTCACCGGCGGCATCGGCCCGGCTGCGAGCAACGAGGGTTTCACCGACTACTACGACCTGCCCAACGAGAGTGCCTATGCCGAGACCTGCGCGGCGGTGGCGCTGGTGATGTGGGCAAGCCGCATGCTCGGGCGCGGCCCGGATCGCGCTTATGCCGACATCATGGAACAGGCGCTTTATAACGGCGCGCTGTCTGGCCTCTCGATCGATGGCTCGCGCTTTTTCTACGACAACCCGTTGGAGAGCCGGGGTGGCCACCATCGCTGGACCTGGCATCGCTGCCCGTGCTGTCCGCCCAATATCGCCCGCACCGTGGCCGCGATCGGCAGCTACATGTACGGCGTCTCGACCGAGGGCATCGCCGTGCATCTCTACGGCGCCAGCACGGCGAGGCTGAGCGTCGGCGCGACCGAGGTGACGTTGACCCAGGACACGAACTATCCCACCGATGGCCGCGTCGCCATCGGTATGGCTCTGGCGAGGCCGGCGCGCTTCACCCTGTCGCTGCGCGTACCGGGCTGGTGCGACGGCTCCACGCTCAGGCTGAACGGGGAGGCTGTCTCGGCCGGAATGCTCCAGGACGGCTATCTCCGGCTCACCCGCGAATGGCAGGATGGCGACAAGCTCGAGCTCGATCTGCCGATGCAGGTGCGCGCGCTGCACGCCCATCCGGCAGTGAAGGCCGATCTCGGCCGCGTCGCGATCGCCCGCGGCCCGCTGATCTACTGTGCCGAGGAGATTGACAACACTGCCGATCTTAATGCCATCGTCGTGTCCGACGATCTCTCGGCGGCGAAGACCGCGCCGCTGCCTGCGCTGAACGGCGCGCTCGCGATCGAATTGCAGGCGCGGCGCGAGCACTGGCCGCAGCGCGACGGCCGGCTCTACGACACAAGGCCGCCCGAGCTGAAACCGGAAACGGCACGCTTCGTGCCCTATTATCTCTGGGACAACCGCGACCCCGGCGAGATGCTGGTCTGGATCAGGGCCGGCCGATGAGTACCCCACATCAGACAGGCCAGGACAAGGCCACGATCGAGCTGCGGCATGTCCGCAAGAGCTTCGGGCAGGTCGACGTCATCCACGACCTCGACCTGAAGATCGACGGCGGCGAGTTCGTTGTCTTCGTCGGCCCTTCAGGCTGCGGCAAGTCGACCCTGCTGCGGATGATCGCAGGCCTCGAGGATGTCAGCGATGGCGACATCCTGATCGCCGGTCGGGACGTCACCGACCTCGATCCGGCCCGGCGTGGCATCGCCATGGTCTTCCAGTCCTATGCGCTCTACCCGCATATGAGCGTACGCGAGAACCTCGCCTTCGGGCTGGAGATCGCCCGAACGCCGGCGGCCGAGATCCGGCGGCAGGTCGAGGCGGCGGCCGAGATCCTCAAAATCGGCGCCTTGCTGGACCGCCGGCCCGGCCAACTCTCCGGCGGGCAGAGGCAGCGTGTGGCGATCGGCCGGGCGATCGTGCGCAAGCCGCTGGTCTTCCTCTTCGACGAGCCGCTGAGCAATCTTGATGCCGAGCTGCGCGTCAGCATGCGCGTTGAGATCGCGCGGCTGCATCGCGAGCTTGGCAACACGATGATCTATGTCACTCATGATCAGACCGAGGCGATGACGCTGGCCGACCGCATTGTGGTGCTGCGCGACGGCAGGATCGAGCAGGTCGGCTCTCCCCGAGACATCTATGAGAACCCTGCCAACCTCTTCGTCGCCGGCTTCATCGGCTCGCCGCGGATGAACATTATCGATGGGACCTGCCTGACGTCGAACCGCGTCAGCATCGCAGGAACAGAGATCGCGCTCGACCGGCCCATGCCGGCAACGCCGCAAGAGGCGATCAAGCTGGGCATCCGTCCCGAGCACTGGTCGATCACGGACGGGCAGAACAATGCGCTGCCGGCGCAGGTCGAGTTCGCCGAGTATCTCGGCAGCACGCGATATGTGCATTGCAAGCTTGCCAACGGTGACCTCGTCACGATCGAGCAGCGCGGCGGGCAGGATGCCAAGCCCGGCGAAAGCCTATGGCTGAAATGCCATCAGCCGGCCCTGAAGATCTTTTCGGCGTCCGGCGACGCAAGGTAAATTGCATGTTCGCAAGAGAGGAGGGCATCCATTCGACGCCATGCCGTCCGGCACGCCATGAATGCTGGGGCGCTGGCATCCTATGACGAGTGAGTTCGGGGGGCGTCGCCGCCTGGCTGGCGGCAGGGAACCGTGGCCGCGGCACGCATGCTGACGCTCTCTCATTGGCCGTCTGGTGGGCCATCGGCTTGCTCATGGGCGTGATCTCCGAGCGAGACGATCGCTCGCATTCGATCGCCGAGCCGGTCGATCAAGGGCGCCAACTACTGCGCCGTGCGTCGCAGCATATCCGTCCTGTAACCCAGACCCTGAACGCGAGCGACGAGACGGGCATACTCGCGCTCGCTAACCTGCTGTGACCGTGTCAAAATCCAGAGGTACCGCCCTGACGGCTCGCCGACAATCGACCATGAATAGTCGCGCGCCCGGTCGAGAACCCAGTAGTCGCCTTCAAACGGCCCGAAGAAACTTACTTTCAGCTTCGCTCCGCTCGATCCCTCAACCGGCCTTGCGGTCGCTTCGGCCGTGCGCAGCGGGCCGTTAGCGGACCCCTCTCGGCAGGAATTCACGACGGCGATCGAGCCGTCTGGCTTGGCTGCATAATCCGCTGTGACCGCTTCGCAATCCTTCTGGAAGCTTGCCTCGTAGCGGCCCTGTTCATACCAGCGGCCGACGTAACGGCTCAACTCGACAGGTTTTGCGGGCTCAGGAACGCTCGCGTTTCCGCTCGGTTGGTTTGGATTGCAGGCTGCGAGAACAAGGCCCGATGCCAAGAGGATAGCGCGCGACAACGAGAGCATAGCGACCTCAATCGGTTAGCAACGGTGCCAACGCGAGGAGGTGCGGGTGGTTCCAGGTCAAGCTCAAACCGGAACGCGCCCATCTGGAGTATATCTGTCGACGGCATCCGGCAGGCGCTGTGACAATCTCTGCAGGATTTCGTCTCTGCTGAGACCTGTCTGCTTGGCGAGGCGATCGAGCGTGTCAGCTCCGATAGCCTGCTCCAGGCCCGGCCCGTCGATCTGCTCGTTTGGACCGGTCCGGACCCAGGAGTCAGCAGCATCGCCGCGCCCAGCCTGCTTGAAGCGTTCGATCAGCTCCTGGATGCCATTGCCGAGCAGACCACCAAGCCCACCCGCGGACGCGGACTGCGAGCCGCCCATGGCGCTATCCAAACCATCCGGGGCGTCCTGGGGCGTCTTTCCTTGCTGCAAGCTCCCAAACCATTCGGCGAGCTTGTCACGGTTCTGGTAGCCCGCAACGGCAAGCAGGCCGAGCAATGCGGTCATGGACGGGAAGCCACTGTCATTGCTCATAGCTACCTCCTGGCTGTTTGCGATCAGTATTCAGGCGTTGCGGCGGCTCATCATCGACCAGATCGCAAGAATCAACACGGCTCCGATGACAGCGCCAATCAGACCCGCTCCTTCGCCCGGTCGATACCAGCCAAGTGATTGTCCGAGGAACGTCGCCACGAAGGCTCCGACGATGCCAAGGATGGTCGTGAGGACGAACCCAGCCGGCTCATTCGAACCGGGTGACAGAAACTTGGCGATGACGCCGGCGGCAAAGCCGATGATAATCGTCCAGATTATTCCCATGGCTTAACCTCATCGCGACACGCCTCGGCGCGAGCAGCGCTCGACATGACACCTGAACCGGCTCCGCCTATGGAAAGTTCCGAAAGGCCGCCCGGCGTGTAAGCCTGCTTGCCAGCGATGGATCGAACCATCAGAGCCACCAGAAGATAAGCGCGATTGCATCGCGGAGATTGAGCGAGAAGCCGAGGCGATCGGTCAGGCGGTAGCTGATCGAGATTGGCATGTTGTGTGATCCCTATGCTGGGAGCGATTATGCGCCCGCCAGATAAGGCGGGGATAAGTTATTCTCAACCACCCTGGACGAAGCGATGACCACGACACGCCCGCATCAAGTCCTGATCGAGGTCGACCGAAGCTGCTTTCATTCGAAGCTTCGTGACATCGAGGCCTGGGTCGCGGAGTGGGAGATCGACGCCGAGATTGGATCAGTGCTGGGATCTGCCGGCCTGCTGCGTGTTCGGTTCGCCGATGAAAAGGCTGCCTATGCGTTCCGAAGATGCTTCGCCGGCCGATCGGCTGCGCCTGGCGACGCAGCGGCAGCCCTGGCAACTGACGCAGCGGACGAGGACGCGTACGAGCGCCTGGCGCGCGAATACCCCGAGTGAGCGAGTGGCCAATTTAAAATCCCGCCGGTTAGGGCAGGGCTCCAAATTCCCATCTCAATGGTGGATCAGGCCACTTTATGGGATGCCGGTTCCAGCTCAGCAAGCGCCCCCCGCGGACGCATCTGAACACTTGCGCAGTTGCTTGGGCGGCTGATCTATTTTTTCTGCATGGCATAGGAGGCGGCAAGCATCGGCTGCGGGGGCAGGGCGCATGCTCGCCCTATCGAGAGAGGACACGTATCCGTCGAATCACCGGAAGGCGACAGATTTGGTGGTCAAGTCGGCGCCGGTTCGCTCGAGACATTGCTTCAGGTTCACGCCGGTCCAGAGGCCAATCAAATCTCAGCCCTCGACGCAGAGATGGCGAATTATCAGGTCCTGCTGCGGCAAGGCCGCGAGTTGAGCTGGCGTCCAGGATCGCTTTTCGGAGATAAGGCTGGCCAGCTCGAGTTCAGCAATTGGCGCTACGCGACTGCATAGCTTTCGGTACGGCTGGCGGCACGCAGCTTGAGCCGCGCTGTGCGCCTTCGATCGACAGAACGTGACTGCAGCGCTCGTAGACGGGGAACCGACGCCCGTCTTCCGAATTGACGACGCGCGGCCATCCGACGCGCTCGCGGCTTCGGAGGGTGCGTTTGGAGCTCTGAGGTTTCTTGAGTGAACAACATCTTCCCACGGCTGCTGAAGCGCATCACCCCCAACGAGTCATCGACGGCGGCCATCAGGGCGAATGAATCGCTCAGCCGTTTTGTCTGGCGCGCCAGCGGCGCGCACCAGTTTTATGTCGGCTTGATCGCAATCGCGGTCGCCTTGCTGAACTTCGTACCCATCGATCTCCAGCGACGGATCGTGGATGTGGCCATCGCGAACAGGGACGTTGAGACGCTTTATTTTCTGGGTGCGCTCTATCTCGGGATCATCGTATCTCAGGCGGCGCTGAAATATGTCCTTCTCGTTTATCAGGGTTGGGTCGGCGAAAGCGCTGTAAAACTATCGCGTGACCAGCTGGCGGCTGTTGCTTCCGAGAGGCCGCCAGATAAGCAAGGCTCGAGCGGACAGACTGTCAACGTGATTGGCCGCGAAATAGACGGCGTCGGTGGATTCGTGGGAGTAAGCATTTCAGAGTTTGTGGTCAATCTGACGTTTTTGGTCGTTATTCTAGCGTACATGCTTTACATTCAGCCTTTGATTGCGCTTATCAGCTTGATATTTCTGATCCCGCAGATCGTGCTTGCACTCTATATGCAAGGTGAGCTCAATACCTTGGTTGAGCGGCAGGTGGGTCTTGTTCGCCAGCTTGGCGATGAAGCTGTCGGCCAAGTTGCCGGCAATTCCAGAGCGACGCGCAGGAAATTTCCAACCATTGGCGCGATATTCGACAATCGGCTGCGGTTTTATTTTCTAAAGTACGGGCTCAAGACGTTGCTTAATCTCGCGAATGCGATTGGGCCGCTGATGGTTTTGGTGGTTGGTGGCTGGATGGTCATTCAGGGGCAAACAACCATCGGAACCGTCGTCGCTTTCATATCCGGACTAGAGCGTCTTTCCAGTCCGCTACGAGACCTTCTCAATTTCTACAGAGAGTTCCAGCAGGCGAAGGTACAGTACGAAATGATCGTCAAGTGGGTCGACGGAACCGCCTGACGATAGCGGTTGGTCCATAACCTTGTTCGATCCAGCTTGGTCAGGCGACTAGTTCACTATCGTTCTAAATTGTTGCGCACACGAGGTCGTCAGGTCGCTGGTGCCTGCAGCGTTGCTCGGGCGCCGATCACGGTCGCAGCTTCCTTCCCCAGTCCAAGGGCGCCGTGGCCCGCTAAGGCAAGTAGCCGAACAATGTCTGCTTTTCGACGGAGCGCCGACGTCGGCAAGTGGAGCGCCACAGAACGAGCTGTGCATCCCACCGACAGCTTGCAACCTGCCCGAGATCAACGAAGCAGCCCGTCCGCATCGAATTCGTCCCACCCTGCGAGACCGGGCGTCGCGCCCGCACTGGCCTCCCGTCCGGTGCCACTTGGACCGGACGCGGCCTTCCGATTCCGGGCGAGTGCTGCCTTCGCCGCGGCGCGCCGACGATTCTCGGAGCTCCGGATCGGATCCTCCCGGCTTTGGTAATCGGAACATGCGTGATCCCACCCAGTTTCCTCCGGGGGGCAAGGATCAGGGAGACGCACGATGTTCGATGTGCAGAAGATCAAGGAAGGCCTTGAGGTCATCGGTTCCGACAAGGCTCATCTCGGCACGGTGGACCATTACTCGGGAACGCAGCTGAAACTGAAAAAGAACGATGCCGGGTCTGGCGGCTCGCATCATTATCTAAGCACGGACTTGATCGCGGAAGTCGGCGAGAAGATCGTCCTGACCGTCTCCGCGGACGAAGCCCGCCAGCAGTGGGCTCCGGCTGACTGATATATCGGATTCATGACAGCGAAGGACGTTGGCGAATGGCTTTGTCGCCGAACCCAATCTCGGACGTCGTAGAGCGGCCAGCCAGCGGCCGGTTCGAAATGGCATTCAATGGCGGCGTCGCATTCGCCGCCTACAGGCAGCAGGGCGACAAGCTGATCGTGACGCATACCGAGGTGCCGGCCGCCTATGGCGGTCTGGGGCTCGGTTCACAGCTCGTCGAGGGCCTCTTTCAGCAAGCCAGAGGCTCCGGCCGGCAGGTCGTCCCCGCCTGCTCCTTCGTCGCCGACTGGGCCCGCCGTCATCCCGAATTCGCCGATGTCGTCACCTCACGCTGAGCAAGCCGCAGACCGCTGAAGGGTTCGGTTTGCGCTCGGCATAGCAACAAGGAGAACCGAGATGCCCGCTAAGTCAGCCGCACAGCAGAAGGCGGCCGGTGCCGCACTGGCCGCCAAGCGCGGCGACATCAAGAAGAGCGAACTCAAGGGCGCCTCCAAATCGATGGAAAAGTCGATGACCGAAAAGGAGCTCGACGAGCTCGCCTCGACCAAGCGCAAGGGTAAGCCCGAGCATGTTCAGAAGTCCTGAGGGGCCATTGCGGTCTCAGAGCCATCCTGCATGACCGCTGACTCGAAGGCGTTGCGCTTCGCTTTCAAGCGGCTCGAGCGGGAATTGCCACCTCGGATAGCATCCTGGATGCGCTGGCTGCGGCACCCCGACTCACGTTGGGTCCGGCTGCCCGCCGGCATCGCCCTCATCATCGGCGGGATCTTCGCAATCCTGCCGTTTCTGGGATTGTGGATGCTCCCGCTCGGCCTGATGCTGATCGCGGCCGATGTGCCCTTCCTTCAGCGCCCGATGGCGCGGCTGACGATGTGGGGCGCCGACCGTCTCGACCGATACCGCAAGCGTCGCGCGCAGCGGAGAACGCCTTCCTGACGCCCGCGACGCTCGGTCGTTCGGATCGAGCGCCTCCGCAACGGCCTCCTTCTTGCGGGCCGACAGCGTCATCATCAGGGTGAAGGCTGCGAGCAGCAAGCAGATCGCGTTCAGGATCAGCGGCCATTGGCTTTGCCCGATGCCATAGACGGTCCAGAGCAGGAAGCGCGTCGTCGTCAGCGCATACATCGGCGGCGAGAGCGAAGAGGTGTCGCGCGTCCGCAGGATTTTGAATGCCTGCGGTACGAAACTCGCCACGGAGCAAGCCGCCGCCAGAAACCCGATGATCGAGACCGCGTCTCGTCAGCCCGGGTTGATGAGCGCGATGCCGAGCGCCGCGACCTTGCGACGGCGAAGGTGGCCCGGCATCTCCGTGACGATCACTTCGAGCGTCGGCCGCACCGTCCCCTTCATCAAGTGGCCGCCCTTGGTGCTGCCGTCGCGCAGCCCGAGCACGGCGTGGACATGGATGCTCGCCTTGCCGTCGTCTCCCTCGGCGATGTCGCCGATCAGGCTTAGCACCTCGGACTGTTCCGCGACCGGGATCTCGTCATAGGCCTTCGTCTCGAAATCGAAGAAGCCGATTGTGGCGCGCTCGAACGCGCCGATCGCGGTGATTGAGGCCGCCGACATCGACTGCTCTTCGGCGAAGCGGCTGATGCAGGCGAAGGCCTCCTCGCCGGCATCGAGAACCAGAGCGAAGACGCGCTTGCCGTCGTTCTCCGCCAACAAGGTGCTGTGCATCTTGGTCTATCCTTCGCGTTGTGCCGGCTCGGCGACATGCCCATTCAGGCCGGGCGGCTTCCGGTCCGGACGCGCCCGCATGACATAGCTCTCGATGCGGTCCGCTGTGGTGAGCCGCTCGACGCGGTCATGGAAGGGTGACAGGACGCAGACCGGGTCAGTGTTGCGGGCGTCGCCGGTCAGCGCCATTGCCTGGCAACGGCAGCCGCCGAAATCGACCTCGCGTCGCTCGCAGCTCCGGCACGGCTCGCGCATCCAGTCCGTACCGCGGAAGGCCGCGAAGGCTGGCGATTCCTGCCAGATTTCCGCGAGCGAATGGTGCTGCACGCTCCAGAACGTCAGGCCTGGAATCGTCGGCGCGGCATGGCAGGGCAGCACGAGGCCGCGCGGCGTGACATTGAGCGACTGCCGGCCCCAGCCATTCATGCAGGGCTTGGGATAGCGCGCGAAATGGTCGGGCGGGACATAGTCGATGGTAATCTGGCTGGACGTCCGCTCGCGCAGGCCGGCAATCGCATCGCGGCAGGCAAGAGCGTCCGCCATGTCGGGCATCAGCGCCTCGCAATTGCGCGCAGCCCAGCCATAGTACTGGGCATGGGCGAGCTCGATCCGGCGCGCTCCCATCGCGATAGCCTCCTCGACCATCGCCGCCATGCGCGCCAGATTGCCGCGATGCAGGACGGCATTGATCGTCAGCGGCAGGCCGGCAGCGACGACCTGCGTGGCGAAGACACGCTTGCGCGCATGTGAGCCGCGCAAGCCCGCAATCCGATCGGCATTGTCACTCTGCGTGTCCTGGATCGAGAGCTGAAGATGGTCGAGCCCCTCCCGCGCAAGCTCCGTCAGCCGCGACATGTCGAGCCCGATGCCGGAGGTGATCAGGTTCGTGTAGAGGCCGGCTCGGGCGGCCGCCGCGATCAGTTCGACGAGGTCGGCCCGCGTCGCAGGCTCGCCACCGGACAGATGGAGTTGCAGGATGCCAAGCGCCGCCGCCTGTTCGAAGACCCGGATCCAGTCTGCCGTCGCCAGCTCCTCATCCTTGCGGTCGAGCTCCAGCGGGTTGGAGCAATAGGGGCAGGCCAGCGGGCACCGATGCGTCAGCTCCGCCAGCAGCGCGAAGGGCGCCGGCGCGCTCATGTCTCAACCATCCGGCGGGCGACCAGGCCATCAAGCAATGCGCTGGTTTCCCTCTCGATCCTACCGCGATCGACTTCATACTCCGCGGCGAGCTGGTCGACGATCTCGCCAAGGCTGCGCTGCCCATCGCAAAGGTTCAGGATTGCCGCCGAGGACGCATTGACGCGCAGCACGTGCTCGGGCGCCAGCAGGTTGAAGCCGCCACGGACGCGGTCCGCCTGGACGCGCACGCCGCGTGCGAGTTTTGGCTTTGCGTCCGCCGCGATCATCGTGCCGGCTCGAAGGCGCCTGGGGGAATTTGCCCGGCCTTACCATAAGCATGATCGAGCGCATCGAGCATTGCCCAGAGCACGTCGCATTTGAATTCGAGCGCGGCGACCACCGCGTCCTGATCGGCCGGCGTCCTGGCATTGGCGGTGACGTAGGCCAGCGCGCTTTCGACATCGCGGGAGGCCTGCTCCGGCCGCGCCGTAAAATAGCTCAGGCTGTCCTCGCTGACGAAATCGTAATGCTGGAGCATGCCGGCGACTCGCGTCTTGATCACCTGCGGCGAGAAGAGCTCGGTCAGGGATGAGGCCACCGCTTCCAGCAGCGGCCGATCGCGCACGAAATCCAGATAGGCGCCCACGGCAAAGCGCGTCGCAGGCAGCACGCCCTTGAAGGCGATGACGTCCCTGCGTTCGAAGCCGAGGCTTTCGCAGAGACGCAGCCAGCGCTCGATGCCGCCCTCGCCATCGGCGTCGCCATCATGGTCGACGAGGCGTTGGCGCCAGGCACGCCGCAAGGCGGGGTCGTCGAGGCGCGCGATCAGGCTGGCGTCCTTGCGCGGGATCGCCGCCTGATAGGCATAGCGATTGAGCGCCCAGGCCTGCACCTCGCCCTTGCTGCAAGCCCCCGAATGCAGCCGCTGATGGAACGGATGCCTGTCGTGGTAGCGCGCCGCACCGACCGCGCGCAGCCGATCCACGAAGGCGTCGGGGGACAGCAGGCTCACAGCATGATCTCCAGCCCGTCATGGGCGATCTCGACCCCGGCGCTCTCGACCAGCCTGCGCTCGCGCGAGCCCTCGATCAGGACAGGGTTCGAGTTGTTGATATGGGTGTAGATTTTGCGGGAGGCCGGCAGCGCCGCCAGCCAGTCAAGCGAACCGCCCGATCCGGTCATCGGCATGTGCCCCATCCGACGTCCGGTCTTAGGCCCGAGACGAGCTCGACGCATTTCATCGTCGTCGAACAGCGTGCCGTCGAACAGCACGATATCGGCTCTCTCGGCCTGCCGCTGGACCGCGTTGTTCAGCGCCGCGCAGCCTGGGATGTAGACGAGAGAGGCGCTTGAACCCGAAACCGCTAGGCCGCTCGTCTCGCCGGCCTCGCTGTCGATGACCGGCTTATCCGACTCGAGATAGAGTGGTGCCTTCCCGGGAACAGGAAAGAGCTTCAGCTCGAACCCGGCGGTTACCTGGATCGACGTTTCCACCGCGATGTCGGGCCAGCTGGCGTTCAACGGCTGAAGCATCGGGTTGCCACTGATCGCAGCCCGGACGGGCGCGAGGGCAAGAATGTCGAAGGCGTGGCGTTCACGAAGGGACAAAAGCCCGGCGACGTGGTCGACCTCAGCGCTGGTCAGCACGACGGTGGAGATCGGCGAATGCCGTGTCGCTTTCGGCCACAGATCCGGCAGCGCGCGCAGTTGCTGGCCGATGTCCGGCGATGCGTTCACAAGAATGCAATCGTCAGGACCGACGAGAGCCATCGAGGCCTGGGTGCGCCATGCAGCGCGTGGATTGCGTGCCCAAGCAAGGCTGCAATTGGCGCAGCCACAGTTCCATTGGGGAAAGCCGCCGCCCGCGGCAGAGCCGAGAACGACGGCCTTCATATCTAGTCAGCTGTCGGCGTCGGTCGAGACCGTCAAGACCGGCACGACCGGCACGACATGAAGATCGTCGCCCTCGCTGGCCGGCGCATAGGCCGTCACTTCCATGCCGCAGGCGATATCCTCGATCGTCGGGGTTTCCCAGGTCATGTCGTCTCCTTTCATGCTGTCCAATGCGAACGCATCAGTGACGCCATTGATCCATCGCTCGGCATCCACAGCCAAAACACGAAGTCTTGACTGCGCGAACGGCAAGCGCCCCCGAACTTCCCACTGTTTCGGCGCTCAAGGGCGATCTTTGCCGTCAGTCGTGGACGGCGGCTTGCCGGCGCGGTACCCCGCCCATCTCTCGACAGAATGATCGATCGCAAGAAGCAACACGGGAGCGCCGTCCCGGTCAGGACGATCGGCCAATCGCCCCGCCCAGCCGCGCAGCCCAGGGGCGGCCTTTACCCAGATCGCAGCAGCCGTGGCAGTCCTCGTGGAGACTATTCCGCGCTTGATAGCGTTACGACGCTAGCACCCAAGAAGCCTATGCCGGTCAATGCCTTGGCGACAGCGATGACTTCCGACGCAGCGCCGATCCGGCAAGCCGCGCGGCCGAACGCGTGAGGCAGCGAGATATTTGGCAATGTCGGCTTCCGGGCAACTCACCAGAGTCCGCTCGTGGCCCTTAGCTGACTCCTCGAAGGTCCGCTTCTCGGCACTTCGATAAACGCACTTTGCCGGTCGTGTCGAAAAGCAGGGTGCCTTTGCGCTTTTCGTTTGCTCTAATGCAACCACTGGTACTTATTTACGCAGCGTCATGCATTATGTTGCATCGTCTCGTCGTGTACCCGATTCGCTGATCTTTCGCGTCGCGTGAGCTGCTGGCCGACGGACAATCAATCTTGGAATTCACATTTGGACTAGCCAAAATGCGGGCGATCGCATTCGACCGGAAAGCGGCACAAAAGTCGCTTGGCGACGATCTCGCAGAGGCCTTTCTCAGCCTTGTAGCCGATATGGGGAACGCTATGTACCTGGACGAACTGGTCGACCCCCCGGCAGCCGTTCGATCGGATCCTGTTATTCTGGAATATCAGCTCGGTCCAGGTTGCTTCCTAGAGGTTCAGCCCATAGGAGTGCACGCCGTAGACATGACGGATTGGGCGACGGCCCACCGGGCAAAATTGGTCCGGATCGTCCAAAATGGTACGCAGCTAATATGAGAGCCGAGCCGAATTGGGCGTCTCCGCCAGGCGCCACCATCGCCCGGGTCATAAGGACGCGCGAAATCGATCCTTCTGAATTTGCTGACGCCATGGGTCTGAAAGCCCATGAGTTCGAGGCGCTGCTTCATGGTAAGCTTCGCTTGAGCGAGAAGCTGGCCGAAGCTCTTGCCGAGCAACTCGGCTCGACAGCGAGATTTTGGCTTGCTCGTGACAAGGATTACCTGAAGGAGCTCGCCAGGCTCGGCGACGCGGATATCACAGCGATCGATCAATGGGCGCAATCCATGCCGGTTGCCTCCATGAGACGTTTCGGATGGCTTCCCGCTGATAGCCGGGCAAGATCGGTACGCAACAACGCCCTCCTGTCATTCTTCGATTGCAGAAGCATCCAGGAGTGGGGTCAGCGCTATTCAGCGGGGGTTGGCGCGGTCGCCTTCCGGAAATCGCTAGCATTCGCATCGGAAGGTATGGCGACACTGGTCTGGTTGCGTGCTGGCGAGGCACAGCTAGCCTCGCGCCCAAACGCCCGGTTCGACCGCGAGGAGTTCAAACGCATTTTGCCATCGCTGAAGCGGGTATCGGCCTTCAAGCATCCTGCCATCATTCTCCAACGATTGAGAGAAGCGTGCGCCGTTGCGGGCGTGTCGATTACCACTGCCCGTGCTCCTGATGGTTGTAGAGCGAGCGGCGCCTCATGGTTCGATCCAAAAGGCCGGCCGGTTATCCATCTGAGCTTCAGGCATCTCTCAGAGGACCATTTCTGGTTCACCTTCTTTCACGAAGCAGCTCACGTCATTCTTCATGGCCAGACCCACATTGATGGCGATGGCGTCGAGGTCATGGAGGCAGATACCGAGACCCAGGAGGACGAAGCCAATATTTACGCGCAGGAGATCCTGCTGCCCGACGAGATCCGCCAGGATCTGCTCGACAGTCAGGCTTTGAGCGCCAAAGCCATCATGCGGGCGGCAAAAGCCGCCAAAGTGACGGCAGGAGTGATCGTGGGCCAGCTTGAAAGGGCCGAGGCCATCCAGCACGGCAAATTCTCGTTTCTAAAGCATCGCTATCGGTGGAGTACGAACTCGTACGTTCCGGAGCTCGTCGCGAGTTAGCCCTTGAAATACACGTACCTCTCCGGGCTTTTCTGCCAATTGCAGAGGCTATCCTCGAGGACTTGCTTTCCTACGTTGAGATAGGGATCCAGGCCGTCCACGCGATCGCCCAGAGCCTTCGCTCCAGCCCGGAACGCTCTGTTGCCGAAGACCAACCCTGATTACTGGCACTACAAGCGCCAGCATTTCGGCGCCGATGACGGCATCGATTTTCTCGATGCCGAGACGCTCGTGACAGTGATTGCGGCTGCTCCTGGCGCCACCGACATCACGATCATGCTGACTGACGACAGCATCGCGATCACGCCGATCCGCCGCTGAACTTCCAGCGAGGGCAGACCGCCCCCGTCCAGAAGCCATCTACGACGGTGAGCCCAGGCAGAGCCCCTCGATTGCGCCTGCCCGCAGCCATCGCCTTGTGGACTATCCGCCGCTCGATCAGCGCGATCGCGACGAGAGCTCGCCTTTATGGGCCGCTATCGCGACAGGCGGTCTTCGTCATCGATCAATGTCAGACGACAGGGCAGCGCATCGCTCCACTGCCAAAGGACGAGGTTGAGGTCGTCCGCGGCTGCTCCTGCAGCAAAACTTCTGATGAGCAGCCCATGATAGCCGGCTGCGCCGAGCCTATGCGCGAAAGCCTGGGTTTGAGCTTCGCCGGCAGCCTTCATTTGATCTCGCCATGTTGCGTCGCCCAGCGCTGCGGCGTTCATTCCCTCTGCCCGCAAGGCGGCCTCATCTCGACTGTCGAAGATGCGTTCGACATCCGCCTCATACGAAACCAGCGTGGTCGGCTGCAGGCTGCCGGCCTGATTGGCTTCCCGCAGCGCGGTCATGATCGACAGCGATGTGTAGAGAGCCGGTACGCCCTTCCGGTTGAAGCGGCCTCCAAAGAGCTCCGCTCCTCGGCCCGACAGCGGCTCGCGCGCGTAGATCGGGTTCAATGCTCGGTAGAGGTTACCCTGAAACCGCATCGACCAATCTATGCGTGGACGCCGGCATCAATCGCATCGATATAGTCGAGGACGTCGTCGGCGCGGCCACTCCGCACCAACTGCATCGCTGTCAGGCCAGAAAAGCCTGGCAGGGGTTCGGAACGATACCAGGCATAAGCCATCAGCGCCGAGCCGAAGCGAGGCTCGACCTTATTGACGATCTCCGCCATCTCACGCAACCGGCGCTGCGTCTTGTCTGAGCGGATGCGATCCTTGCGCTGAATCGCATCCTTTCCGAGCCCGGCCGTGCGAGCGATCTCCTCGCTCGTCGTGCGCAGCGCGTCAGCGATCTTGCGCGGCGAAAACAATCCGTTGTCGGCATATTGGGCAAGGCCCATGGCTCTGAGCTCCTTGTCGCCACTAATATTGACGCAATATAGCGTCAGAAAGCTCGTCATTCAAGGACGGTAAGGTAAAGGAGAAGGCGCTTGGCTCGCCGATCGGTCAGGCCGGCGGCGCGGCGCTCAACCGCCGCCTGCGCGATCCCGGCCCGTCGTCCTCCGCAGGGCGCCACGCCCTGCTGGTCCTGTCGGGCAGGGCCGCTCGGCCGCAGTTGCACCGGCCCGCCCGCTCCGCGGGGCGGGGAGAGGTCTCGGAAAGGAGACGAGAGAACTGGCCTAGCCGGTCCGCAACCCCCCCGAAGGAGCATTCCCATGCGTCTCATGACAGTCGATCCGCGCGCGCTGAAGGACAATCCCGACCGCTTGCGCCAGACGAGGTCTACGCCGCAGGCCGACGCCCTGCTGCTGGCAACGATCATGGCCGTCGGCATCGTGCAGCCGCCGGTCGTCACCCCGGAATCCAATGGCGGCAATGGCTACATCATCGATGCCGGGCACCGTCGCGTGAAGCAGGCGATCGCGGCTGGGCTGGACGAGATCGACGTGCTTGTCGAGGGGTTTACCAACGACAACGGCGCCATGCGCTCGATGGTCACCAACACCGCCTTTGAGCCCCTGAACCCCGTCGATCAGTGGCGCGCGATCGAGCGCCTCGTCGGGCTCGGGTGGACCGAGGAGGCGATTGCCATGGCTCTCGCGTTGCCCATCCGCCAGATCAAGAAGCTGCGGCTTCTCGCGAACGTCCTGCCGGCCATGCTCGACTGCATGGCCAAGGGCGACATGCCGAACGAGCAGCAGCTGCGCACGATCGCCGCTGCGTCGCTCGAGGAGCAGGGGCATGTCTGGAAGGCGCAGAAGCCAAAAAAGGGCGATCCGCAGGTCTCCTGGTGGAGCGTCGCCAATGGGTTGTCGAAGAAGCGCATGTATGCGCGCGATGCCAGTTTCGGTGACGAGCTGGCGAAGGCCTATGGCATCCAGTGGGTCGAGGATCTGTTCGCGCCCGCGGACCAGGACAGCCGGTACACCACGGATGTCGAGGCCTTCCTCGGTGCCCAGCAGGCGTGGATGACGGCGAACCTGCCAAAGAGGGGCGTCATCGCGGAGACCAATAGCTGGGGCGAGCCGGCATTGCCGCCCAAGGCCGAGCGTGTTCACGGCAAGCCGGGCAGATCCGACCGGACCGCCCTATATCTCGACCGCGAGGGCAAAGTGCAGACGGTGCAGTTCCGGGTGCCCGAGCCAAGCAAGGCCGAGGACAAGGAGAAGGACGGTGACGAGGATGTTGTCGCCGCCCGGGCACGTCCGCCCGTGACGCGCAAGGGGATCGAGATGATCGGTGACTTGCGCACCGACGCACTCCACGAGGCTCTTGCCCACGCGCCCATCAGCGACGATGCGCTGATGGCGCTGCTCGTCCTGTCGCTCGCTGGCCGCAATATCTCGATCCAGTCGGGTGCCTCAGACGACATCTGCGGGTTCGCCCGGATGGATCGTCATGCCGCTCGTCTGGTCGGCGATGACGGCAAGCTGTCTTGCGACATGGAAACTCTTCGCACCGTTGCGCGGTCGGCCCTGATCGACGTTCTTTCGGCTCGACAAAACCGCAGCGCCAGCGGGATCGTCGCGCGGATCGCCGGCGATGCCGTCGGCGCGGATAACTTTCTGCCGAACATGGGCACGGAAGACTTCCTGTCGTGCCTGTCGCGCGAGGCGCTGGAGGCGTCATGCAAGGATACCTCGGTGTTGCCGCGGCCGCGGGTCAAAGATACCCGGGCAGCGCTGGTCGCGCATTTTGCGGAGGGACGCTTCGTCCATCCCTCGGCGCTCTTCGCTCCTGACGCGGCCGCGATGGCGAACTGGCTGGCGAAGCACGAGGCGAGCCCCGAGCAAGAGCAGGATGAGGTGCCCGCAGAGCTGATGGGCGACGATAACGATGCCGAACTCCAAGGCCATGAAGCCGAGACGCTCGGCGAGGCTGCCTGACAGGGGTTCAGTTCGTTCGTCGAACCGGCACCCGCCGCCGGTCGATCCGGCGGCGGTTTCGTCTCGGTCAGGACAAAATCTTCGGTCTGTTTTGGGCCCGTCGCGTCTACCCGAACCTGTTCGAGAAACTCAACGACACCTGATCCGAATAAGTTATGGACATCCTGCCATCCACGTATTCAGACTACTCTTGAACGCGCCCGAGCGTTCTTGCCCGCACAATCCCGGCCAGTCGCGGCGCACCGCGAACTTCATCCTCGCCTAATGGACTGGGAAAATCTCGGCGGCTTCGACCTTGCCGTCCTCTTCGCCGTCGATCGGGCAATCGCACAGGAGATGGCCACGGTCTTCACTCGCCGGTCGATCAAATATCGAGTACCGGGATGCATACCGTGCCGAGATTGAGGCGAGCATCAGCCGGTGTTGTCCGGAGATCTGGGCGCGCTGCGCAGACGGCTTGACCGGGGCCCATTCGAGCTCACAACCGTTGCGGCTCGGCGGAACGTCACCGGCGATCGTGGAAGGATTGCTGGCGCTGCGCTCTCCTATCGGCAGCCTCTCCTTGAGGACAGCCTCGGTCGGCCTTCCCTTCGGCCGGGGTTGCGCTCCTAAACCGGCGGCCGGCCGCTTCAAGGTCGCGTTCCGCGCCGCTTCGCGGCCGGATCGACCGTACTCGGCAGGGCAGGCCCGTGGACCGCGCAGGGCCGCCGGCCCCGCTTGTCCGCAAACCTGCCCCGCTCGCTTTGGCCGCACCGGACCCTGAAGCGCCCGTCGTTCCGCCGGTTTCGTTCGAGCGTGCCCGAAGGGAGGGCCGGCAGGGGCCGGTCCGGTTCTTCGGCACAACCGAAGGAAGGAAGTTCGCATGTCCAGGACCGCTTCTCGTCACTCCGCCGGCGTCGTCCAGCTCCGCAAGGGCACGACCCTCGAAATGGTCCGGCTCGCCTGCCCGGATGCAGCCCAGGCCATCCTCATCGCCGAGCGCTTCGGATTGCCGGTGGTCGACAGCGACGGCATCCGCGACCTGCACGAGCGGTTGATCGTTGAGACCGCCGATGCACTCAAAGTAGGCCTCGCCGAGCGTGCGATGCAGATCCATCTGCAGCGGATCGTCGGCTCCTATGTCGGCTCCGCCCATGGCGCCGGCCAGTTCTACAGCCGGGCCGTCAGCGAAGCGCGCGACCTGACGACGAAGCTCGCCAATGAGTCTCGCGACGAGGACCTCGACGGGCCGGTCGGCTTCGAGAGCGCAGCGCAACGCAAGCGCGAATTCGCCGCCGATATGGGCGTCCAGGCCCATGCGCTACGCATGGCAGCCGAGGGCGCCGTCGCGGCCTACGAGCAGGTCGTCGGCGAGCGCTGGAAGCCTTTCGAGCGCGCCGTCGAGAATCCCGGCCACGCCGTCGATCGCAAGGCGGCCGAGATGCAGTTGGCGGCTTTCGGCTGAGCCCCCCACCGGGCGAGGCGGATGCCTCGCCCGGCTTCGCGCGAACGGCTGCGACAGGCCGGCCTTTGACGAGGCCGACGGTTTTGTCGTTCAGCTCGCCCGGCGGGTTCGCGCGCAGAGCGGAAGTTTCGCCGGATCGTTATTCCACGGATCGACGATGAGCGCGCCCGATGGCCGCGCATCTTTCACGGTGCGGGTGACGAGATCATGCTCGATCGCCGTAGTAGCGAGCATCGTGTCGATCACCTGTGGTGGATGTCCGGATGCGCGCTTCACCTCGCCGGCGAGACGCCCCCATCGCCGCACGACCTCGTCGGTCAGCGACAGGATTCGCTCACCGAACCGCGCTTCCAGCGCATCCCGCGCCGCGATGTATCGAGGCCGGTCGGTGTGATCGTCCGCAAGGATGCGAATGCCCTTGTCGTGTTCGAGCCCGCTGAGATGAAGACTCTCCATGAACTCGACGAACGGCGCCCGCGGCTTCTCCGGCATAAGGCGCTCGAACTCCTCGACGCTCATCACCACGACAGCGTCGTGCCCGCGCACGGTCACGCGTTGCGGGCCATTCTCGCGCACATGCCGCACCACCTCGCTGAACCGCGCCTTGGCGTCTTCAAGCTTCCACCGTCCCACCGGGGCCCGGCGTCCGACGGCCTTCACAGTCTTCAGGCTCGCTCGCTTGGCCATCGTCTCGCACCTGGTCAGATGGTTCAGATATCTGCACGGCGCGGGCGGCTCCACCAGATCGCGGATGAGCCGGACCAGAAAATGAGGGAAACGCCCCATGCGTTCCGGTCCCGGATGGGGTCCTGCCGGGGCCGGCTGTCCGCGCAACGGCTTTGCCGTCCTCCACTGCGTTTCGGCCCATGACCACCCGCCGCTGCGCGGCCGGATGGTCGGATGCGCGGCCCTCCTGACTGCCCCGGCGCCGGACCTCCGCGACCGGCCGCGATGGCGCGGCCCCGAAACGGAGGAGAGGGCAATGACGGGCAAGGACAAAGGAACGCGCGCCGACATCTATGCGCGCATCACCGAACGCATCGTGGCGGATCTCGAGAAGGGCACTCGCCCCTGGGTGCAGCCCTGGCATGCGGGCAAGGCAAGCGGCCGGATCACCCGGCCGCTGCGCCACAATGGCCAACCCTATACCGGGCTCAACGTCCTGCTACTCTGGTCGGAAGCGGTGGCCCGCGGCTTTTCCGAGTCGATTTGGATGACATTTCGCCAGGCGAACGAACTCGGCGCCCATATCCGTAAGGGTGAAACCGGCGCGACCGTCGTCTATGCCAGCCGCTTCACCAAGACCGAGATCGATGCTGCAGGCGGCGAGGTCGAGCGGGATATCCCGTTCCTGAAGGCCTACACCGTCTTCAATTGCGAGCAGATCGGGGGCTTGCCTGATCACTACCACCCGCGCCCGGAACGGCCGGCCGATCCACCGGTGCGGATCGCGCATGCCGACCGCTTCTTCGCCAGTACCGGCGCGGTGATCCGACATGGCGGAGCAACAGCATTCTACGCTCCGGGCCCTGACATCATCCAGATGCCGGATCACCAGTGCTTCCGCGATGCTGAATCCTACGTGGCCGTGCTCGGGCACGAGTGCATCCACTGGTCGGGAGCGGCGCATAGGCTGAACCGGGATCTCGGCCGCTATCACAAAGACCTGACGGAGCGGGCCCGAGAAGAGCTGATCGCCGATATCGGTGCCTGCTTTCTCTGCGCCGATCTCGGCATCGTGCCGGAGCTCGAGCCAAGGGCAGACCATGCCAGCTATGTCGCGTCATGGCTCAAGCTGCTGGGCGGCGACCGCCGGGCGATCTTCCAGGCGGCTGCGCATGCCCAGCGCGCCGTTGCCTATCTCCATGATCTCCAGTCGCAGGAGGGCCGAGAGGTGGCCTGAGTTTCTCGGGACCACAGCCATCCTATCAGCCAGGAAGAGGCGGCATCTCTGCCTGCCCCGCATGCCAGATCCAGCTGTCCATCTCGGGACAGGAGGCGATCGTCTCCGCGAGCGCAGCCTCATAGGTCTCGTCTGCGCTTGCCGGCACGATGAAGAGAGCCAGCGGCCGTGGTCGATGCTGCGTCAGCAAAGCGGCCGCAATCGGCTGGTCGGCGGGGGCGGCATAGCGCAGACTCTTGACGCTCTGCTCGCGGAGCTTGGCCAGCGCCTCGACGAGGCGCAGCTCTTGGGCAGATTCGTAAGGGATCCAGTTCTGCGCCACGACCATCAGTGCGATCTCCTCGACGCTTGCAAGATCCGCGGCGTTCAGCCCGAAGGTCGCGATCACGATCAGATGCGAGGCATCATTGGCCGCCCATAGCGCAAGTTCGGCCTCGAACCGCGCCTGCACGCGCACCCACGCACGCTCATCGAGCAGGAACGGAAAGCCCGGCAAATGCTTGACGACGAGCCGGTAGCCGCCGCGCGCCGGCTGGAACTCCTTGGCTTCGCCGACGAGCACCATCAGCTTGCGCGGCCCCACCTTCTGCGGCCGGATTGCGCTCAGGGCGACGGCGCGACGCTGCTCGATCGCGTCCTTGTTCGCCGTGCGGAAAGGCTCTGGGATCAGCAGTACTTCGCTCAGCGGGGCTTCCTTCACCAACATGGTCCTTGCTGCTTCGATCACATGGTAGCGGGTCGTCCACCAATGGCGCTTGCCGGCCCAGGCCGAGGTCCATTTGGTCAGACCAGCCTCGTTCCAGAGCAGATGTAACAGCCCACGCAGCGACAGCCGGCGGGCCTCGCTCTTGACGGAGGTTGCTTCCCCAATCCTTGGTGACGGCGTGGCCCGGCCACCAGTCCGCGTCAAACTGAACCCCAACCGCAGCGCGGCCATTCCGCTTGCCGGATCGAGCCGGATCGCGCTGCCCATCAACGGGCCGAGCCCCGACAGGTCGACCGGCGGCTCATAGGAATCGCACGCCGGATCGTGCTGGGCGCCGCTGAGCGGCATGCGTTTGACGACGAAATGCTCGCCTATCGCCGCAACATACATCTGGATTCCGGGCTCCCGGCACAGACATAGCGGGCGGACCCGATCGCGATAGGCCGCCCCTATCGCCGCGGGCAATGCCGGATCGTCCTCGCTCAGCACGCCGCCTGCGATCTCAAACCGGCGCATCCACCTCCTCCTCGATCGCCGCCGCAATGTCGCAAATCAGGACCGGCGCTGCAACCCGTACGGGCAGCGATAACGCCGCCTCGCCCATCTGTATTCCGCAGCGTGCCCCGTCCCGCGATCAGGACCATGGCCGCGACCACGGAACGGTTCGTATGTATTCGTCTGGGACGACGATCAGCCGGGGTTCGGCCTGCAGGCAAACCCGTACCGAGAGCCCGCGTGACAATCCGGCGGCTCGGTGTGGGGCAAGAGGTGTGCGAGGGCGGGGCAGTTGGCCTATTCGCGATACAGAGGCTTTCACTGTTCGAAGGCCTACTATGAGGCCGGGGCCGCGATCGTCGGAATGTACGCCGGAGCATTTCATTGACCCCGTGCGATGGCGCGGCGAGCGTTGTTGAGGCTTGCATTGTTCGCCAAGCGCTCAAAACCTTGCCGCTTTTCAGCTCGACCGCGTGCGGCGCGGTTTGACGTTGCCAAGCGGAGACACGTCATGGTCACGGGAAGAGGGCGGCTCACCCTGCGCGATTGGCGCAAGATCGATGTCCTTTGCCGATCCGCCAGCGCCTATGATGACCGCCGAGTCTGTTACCTGCTTTTTGATACGACCGCTTATCACGACGGGCTTTCTTGCATGCGGCTGACCTTCGAGTACGACGATAGACGCGCGCTCGTACTTGTTGTCGTGGACCGTAGCGACCGCAAATTGGCTGTGGAAGGGCGCCTGTTGACGACGACGGACGCTGTTTAAGTCCGCGACAACTCACGCCACTACGTGTCGAACTTAGCATTCTTTTTCAGTAGTCACTCGCCGCCTTCGCGGCGACAACCCCTCGTGGAAAGCCACTTCTCAGTCTCACGGGGAAGGTGCCCCGCCAGTTGGGCTTGGCTGGCGGGGATTTTCTTGGTCGCCCTGGCTGTTCACGAGGAAAGCAAGCCATCTCCTCGTCAGAGCTTAAAGGGGACAACTTTCGCGTTTTCTTTCATTACCAAGCGGGTGTGTTCCAAAAGTTTGCGAGCTTCGCCGAGTCGCCTTGGATTGGTCGTTCGAACGACGGCGTCAGAATGCAGTGTGTCCAGCGCCAATTTCATCACGCTGTCAGCCTCGGCATCCGACAATAGCTGCTTGTCCAGCAGCACGGCGATGAGCGCGTTGACCTGCGCATGCGTTGCAAGCACGGCAGCGCCGATGACATCGGCATCCACGGTCATGAGCCCCTCCATTCCCCAGGCCAAGCCAAGCACGCCCTGGTTGCAAAGTCGAATCTCAGCGTCACTGCCGGAGCTGCGCGAACGGATCGTCAGCGGCCGCGCGAATTGAGTTTGATGGCGCCATCAGCGTCGGATACGCTGCGGCGGGATGGCGTCTCCAGTAAGTCATCGCTCACGGTTATGCTGTCGACATGGACGATCCGTAGCAGCAGCACCGGCTTGAGCGTTTTGGAGTCCATCGGTTCTGCTGCCATAGCCATATCCTCCGAAAAGCAACATGGGTCCGGGTGGTTCACCCTCCTTCCACCGAGTGGCGGCTGCTGATCTTGGTATCGATCTCCCAAATCGCAAGACCAGTGCACGGCCCGGTCGTTTCTCGCAAAATCGCTAATCTCATATCTTGCCCGACTCCGAAATGCAGATCTGCAGCTGATGTTGCGTCGCCAGCTTTGTTTCGTACGAATGGTGCTGAGCATGGCAGTGCCCCGCCGCTTTTGGAGGGCTACGGCTAACGGGGAGGCGCTGGTGCATCGCGCGTCAAGGCATGATGCTCCGCGAGCGAGGGCTTACAGATGCTGATGATGCTGCGAAGTCGCCTCTACTGCCGCCGGATAGGTGGGCTGAAAGTCTCGCGGATCACCATGTTGAACTGCTCAACGGCACGCTCGCGAACGTCAGCTTCCGCGCTCTTGCCCGCTTCGCGAAGCTTGGACGCCTCGGCCAACAGCATATCAGCGATGATTTTTGCCGCTTCACCGGTGAGGGCGGCGCCGTTGACGCGATTGCCCGTGATCGTGGTGCTCACAAGCAGAAGTGTCCGCGTAAGTCCTGCCATAACGTGTTGGGCCAAAGTGAGGATATCGACGAGTTTCGCGTCATCCAATCCAGCGAGTTCTTTCTGGTCCATCTTATTGCCGCCTTTGCCGCTCACATGACGTCGCCACTGATCAGCCGCGATTCTCCAACGCGAAGGGATGGTCCACGTTCCTGTCAGACCCGGCGGCGAGCACCTGCTGCGGTCGCACCCCAGCTAGCAGGCAACGCCCCGTTCGGCGTCGAGCCGCCGCGGCAGGGGGATGTTTCATAGGGAGCAGATCGGCCCCGCTAACGTCGAGAAGTGGGAGCGGCGGACCGCCCGGCCGCGATACCATCCGACTTTCGCTGGTGACGAACTGCTTCCCCCGGGACAGGTTTTACAGTTTGGGACCCCGTATGCGAATGGCCGCTGATCGTGACAAACAGCATCTGCCTACTGCTTGCGCCCCTCATTCTTTTCATGACGCTGCCGTCGCAGGCGAAAAAGGGCGCGATGACTGATACGGTGGATCCGGATGCCTGAGATCGAGGGCCGATGGACAAAAATCATTATCTCGAAGGGCTCGTTCGGAAGCTTGAGACGAACTCGCCCTTGCAGGCTGAGGAGCGCGAGCAGTTGCTTCGGCTGCCATTGATCCTCAAGCAGTTCGAGAGTGCCCATGACATCGTCAGCGAGGGGGAGCGCACCAAGCAATGCTGCCTCGTCGCGGAAGGGCTGGTGTGCCGCTACAAGCTTGTCGGAGACGGCGAGCGCCAGATCCTCTCTCTGCATCTCCCCGGCGACATTCCCGACATCCATTCGCTTCTCATCGAGAAGATGGATCACAATCTCGGAACGCTCACGCCAACCATCGTCGGGTTCATCCCTCACGAGGCCGTTCGATCGTTAACCCGCACCTATTATCGCATCGCCGAAGCGTTCTGGCGCGAGACGCTGATCGAGGCCGCGATCTACCGGGAATGGATGGTTGGCATCGGCCGGCGGTCGGCGCCTAGCCGGATCGCCCACCTATTCTGCGAATTCATCACCAAGATGACCGCGATCGGCCTCTCCGACGGCAAGACCTGCGAGCTACCCCTGACGCAGCCAGAGATCGCGGACGCGCTCGGAGTTTCCACCGTCCACATGAACAAGAAGCTGCGGGAGATCAGGCAGGCCGGGCTGGTGCGCCTGCGCTCGAACAAGCTGACAATTTTGGACTGGGCAGGGCTGTGCAAACTGGCTGAATTCGATCCCGATTACCTGCATCTTCGAGAAACCGGCTCCAAAAAGTGAGAGGGTGCTGGGAACAGCGGACGGCGAGCCGCATTTGACAGGCATGCCGCTGTATTTCTTTCACACGCAAGATGGCGAGAACGTCGAACTGGATGACGAGGGCACCGAATTGGCTGATGATCAGGCCGCCAGAAATGCTGCAAAGGATCTGATCACCGGGCTGAATCGCGAAAAGCTGCCCAATGGCGATCACATGGAGCTTTCGGTCACAGTAGCGGACGCCGCTGGTGCAGAAATCTATACCGTGACACTAAGCCTCGACGGCCATTAGCACTGCGGCTAGGCAGATTATATTGAGCAACGTTAAGTCACCAATTGAGTTGACATGCTTTCATTCCATGTCCATGAGAAATACAACCTCTGGATAAATGATCCTGGATTTGTGCAGCCGACATCATAATTGCCACAGTGGCTCAGCCGACGCGTTGGTCCAGATCTGTCTGATCATGCCGTGTATGGGCTTCTCTCAAACGCCTGCTAGCGACCTTAGCTGACATCGGCGAATCTCCGCGTTCCAGCTCTAGCCCGCTTGGCGACGGCCCTCGGCCGATCCTCGTTCGAGGCTTTGAACTTCCGATCCCCTTCGCTCGCTCGTCTGATAGCTCCACTTGCTTGCTCCATCGAAGCAAGCGCGGCATCGCCGATCACCGGGCGACAGGCACCCTAAGCCACGCCGAACGCCTTCGCGGCACTCTCCCGTGGATTCGCCAAAGCATGATTGTCGATAGCGGGCGAAGAGCAATGCACCGTGACCGAGCTGTGCCAGATCGGTATGGGCTGGTAGACGACCGAGACGACGTCATTGCGCTCGCTCGCTATTGGCCAGAAGTACTTGCGATTTCCGTTCGTCGGGGTCCGGGTCGCTGCCGCACCAAGATTAGCGTCTTTCCGTCATCCTACCGCTGGGCCCGCAAAATCAGCCAGACCGCGCTCCAGGGCGATGATCAGGACAGCGAGAAGGATCAAGGAGGGCCGCTTCAGCTCCACCAACCGGTCACACGCCCACATTCGCACGACAGCAGCGCGGGTATCAGCACCAGATCGGCGTCGATGGGTGGATCACTGCTTCGTCGCGTGCTCCGCTTGCGCCTGACTGGCGTGCGTAAGCATCGCCTCTAGATCGGCCAGCACTGTTGCCGGCAATCTGAGCGTGACGTCGGCGGCCGCGGTCGTGAACTTGATCAGAGCGTCTTGCGTCGGGTCAGCGCCTACGGTGACTGTCTGAACACGGACCACCGAGATTTCGATTTTTTCTTTCTTGGGCAAAGCCAGCAACTCGCCACGACAGGGGTTTCGGTTGTCACATGCTCCCAGTTCTAGTGCGGCGCTTTCTGCAAGGCGAGGGGGTGTCGAATTTTTGGTACCCATTCGCCAGCACCCGTAACCATCGTGTCAGATCAGCCTTCCTGGCCCCGCGTTGTATCGAAGTGGCAGCAGCAATTCGCGTTACAGTTTTTGATAAGTGACGAAGGCGGTTAGAAACGGCAATCCCAAGCGACCGGCCGTCCCCTTAACGAGGGTGACGCTCTCGTCGATCTGGAAAAACCAGTCGTCGAAATTAAGCTTCGTGCTGGCGCCGTTCTTGCCGGGGACATCGCGGGTGTAGGTCCAGTGGAAAGCGCAGCCGGTCGCTATGCCCTCTGCCGTACCCTCCAGCGTCGGTTCTGACCCTTCGAACATCCCGCCCCCCAACGGCCTGATCAGCCAGTTGAGATGGTCGATATGGCCGTCGTCGAAGGTCCACGTCTCTGAAAACGCGAAACTTCCATCGCCATTTTCTCCGCCAAGCGCCTGCAACGATGCCCGTCGCCGCAATCCTCCCAGGGGGCCTTCCAGGACTGCCTAGCCGATCAGTCGGGAGCTGAAGAATTCGCCTGGCTCGAACGCTGGAACTGTTCCTGCAAAGTCGTCGATGTTCATCCGCACTCTCCTCCGTCTGGAGTCAACCCACGCGGAGCGGGAATGTTCGGATCGGGCAAATCTCACTCGGTGCTGAGCCTGTGCTTACCCATCGTCTCTCGGCCGGGTCTGGTGGCCGACGAATGTCGTGAGAATCCGGCCTGGCCGCGACCCGCCGATATGCTGGCCCTTCCGCCTCCTGAGATCATCCGAAGCCCCCCGCCATCTGGCCGAGCACCCGGCTGGGAAGGGTTGGCGTGCGTGGAGACACGTCGGCAGGGCCGGCCGGGCCGTCCAACTCGGGCAGCGCCGTGCGGAGCCGATGATCGCGTTGGCATCGGCGTAGCCCGCGAACGCGATGAAGGGGGCCAGTTCGGGATCCTTCCGGCCTGGCGTTACGGTTGCGCCAGGTGCGGTCTCGATGGACTGGGTGTGACCGGGTGGCGCCCTGCGTCTCGATCGCCCAACCGCAACGACCGGCCCCCGGCTTTTTTCCGCCGACGGCTGCGCCGCCTTTGCAGCGCGAAGCAAAAAAGCGTGTCCGGCCGCCCTTCACTGCGTTGCGGCCCCAAGGACCACCCCATTGCGCAAGCACAACGGGGACCCCGGTGGGTGCGGGGTCGATCGCCCCCGGTCCTGACACCACCATCGAGGCCGCGACGGGCGCGGTCCGAGCAAACCGGAAAGGACCTCATCATGGCTGTCATCGGCGAATTCAAGACCAGCGGCAACGGCATCAGCGGCAACGTCCGCACTCTCACCGTCCGCTTCCAGGCCAGGCTCAACCCGATCGAGCGCGTCTCCCGCGACGCCCCGGACTTCCGCGTCACCGCCAACGGCGCCGAGGTCGGCGCGGGCTGGAATGCGGTCTCCGGCGACGGCGAGCCCTACATCTCGCTCAAGCTCGATGATCCGAGCTTCAACGCCCCGATTACCGCGGCGCTCTGGCCGAGCGAGGCCGAAGGAGAGTACACCCTGATCTGGAACCGCCCGAAGCGCGAGGCCTGATCGCCACCGCCGAGGAGCCCCGCCAAGGCGGGGCTCCTTCAGGTCGGTCACCGGCGGCCGACGACGCCAGCTTCCCGATTGCATCCGGCAGAACAACTCCCGGGTCGCCATTGGACCGCCTTCCCGTAGCACAAGGCCGAAAGCCGGCATCGAGCCGGCTTTTGGCCTTTTGGCGCTGACCGGAGCCCTAAAAAGATCTGCTCAGATCGTCCGATGGTGCCATGGCGGCCCGGAGGCCTCAAGGACGAGCGGTCCCCCCAATTTTGCCGCCAACCGCCCGTGCGCCCGTCGGCAAAATCGGCTCCCCCACTCGCCGCCTTGCGGCGGTCGCTGCGCGATCCCTGACCCCTCCGGCCCGCCATGACCGCCGGCGTCGTCCTTCACCAACATAGGGAGACGACGATGCCGATCGAACAGCACATCGAGGAACTGCGCGCCGAACTGCGGAACTGCGGCGATGTCGCGGAGCGCGCTCAGATCGCGGGTGAACTGGAGATGGCGCTGGCGGAGCGTGAGGCGATGCTGGCTGCGGCCGAGGCTCACGACAGCGATGAGCCGCCCTTCTGAGGGAGGCGTGTCCGACAAGCCGGCGCCGTCCTGGTGACGGCGCCGGCTTTTCTGCGGAGTTTGACCTTAGCCGTTGAGCGCGTCCTTGACGGCTTTCGCCGGGGTGAAGGTCAGCTTCTTCGATGCGGCGACCTTGATCGTTGCACCCGTCGATGGATTGCGAGCCTCGCGCTCAGGCATGTCCTTCACCTTAAACTTGCCGAACCCTGCAATGCTGGTCTCGGCGCCGCTCGTGGCAGCATCGGCGATCTGCCTAAAAACGGTTTCGACGACCGCCTTCGCCTGGGCCTTGGTCAGGCCGTGTTCGCCGGCAATCTTCTCGGCGATCTCATTTGCTGTGGCCATGGTGACGTGCGCTCCTGTCCGGCGGTTTCAGCACCGGCCATGACAGCGAAATCTCAGTCCTTCGGAAGGGCCCGAGGTAGGCGAGCTGTGCGCTATCCACCGAAATCCACTGCAACTAGTGGGATTTTGCTGAACGCGGCCCGGACATGGAGCGCCGATCAGTCCCGCGGAACGAGCCCTTCAAAGATGATCCGAGCCTCATTGGAGAAGGGCAGCTGGAGCTGGCGATCTCCGCGCCCGGGTGTGGCGATCCTCTTGTGGCACGGGTCCGGGCGTCGAATGTCGAAACTTATGAGGGGAGCTTGCGCGAGCGCGATTCACGCGCGAGCGCGCGTTGAGCCCGGTTCTTCCTGGCAATGGCTGAGCTCAGATCGTCGTAGTCGACCCCGCCCTTCTGCAGGGCCCGGCGCGCGTCGTCGACCTCGAAGCCGAGAAGCTCGAACACCGTCATGTTCAGGCTGGAGGCGAGGCGTTCGATCGTCTTGAGCGTTGGATTCCCCAAGCCGCGGAGCAGTTGGTAATAGGTTTGACGTGCAAGACCCGTCTTGGGCAGGAGCCTTTCCATACCGCCGTTCTCAAGCTCCAGCTGCTGCAGCCGGATGGCGATCATCTCGTTGAGGATCGAGTGATCGACCGGTTGAGGTTTGCGGACGGGCATCAGGCACCGGGCGGGTTGGCGGTCACGACTCCCGCCACCGGATATCACACCCAGACATCTCGTCTAATAGATCAATTGGACAAAGAGGCGAGCGCAGCTGATCGATCCCGGCGGGGCCTCTTGCCCCGTTAGATCGGAGGCAGGCGGCCGATCCGCTTGAGATGGTCGTACAGGATCCGGTCGATCACCCGCAGCGGGTGGGTCCGTTCCTCGGCCGCGATCTGGCGAAGCACGAGATCGATCGCATCCGGCAGACGCAAGGCGTATGGCCTGGATGATGTGCGCTCGCCATAGGCCTCGAACGGATTCCGCTCAGGCCTTGGCCGCGCCGGTGGCTTTGCCGGCGCCGCGGCGTCGCTGGGTCGATGCGGCAAGGCGCTGTGAGACCGAGTGCTTTCGGCACCGGCGTCGTCATAGCTGGGCGTCACGACCACAGGTCTTGGTCCGGGCGCTTCAACGCCGGTCGCAACGGCCCGCCGGGATCGGAATGCATCGCGGGGCAGGGCAGGCCTTTCCGGCTTGCTGCTGGTCTCCGGGCCGCTCATCTCAAGCGGCCGCTTCATCTGGCGCTGTGCCCTGGCTGGCAGCGAGCAGCTCCCGCACAACCTGATCCGCGTTGTAGCGCGCCTTGCGAACCGACTCGTCGCTGTCGCTCATCTGGTAGAGCGTGCCGTGACCGCTGGTCATGGTCCGAAAGGTGACTCGGCGATAGAGCGCGTTCGAGCAGACTGGAACCTTTTCGGCGTCGAGATAGGCGATGACCTCGCGCAGGGGACGCGTGTTGCGGTCGAGACTGTCATATTCGTTGAACAACACGCGGTGCTGGCTCATCGGCACAGCCGATGCCGTGGCATGGTGCTCGAGACTGCGAATGGTACGCACCACCTGCGAGGCGTCGAAGGTGTGAACTTTGCAGGGCAGGACGACAAGATCGGCGCGAAGGGCCGACTGGATCAGGACATTGCCATAGTAGCCTGGCGTATCGATCACCACGACGTCGTAGCGATCGAGGTCGTCGATCGTCGCGTAGAGCTCCGTCTGGTCGGCAGCGCGAACCAGATCAATTCCCGGAGGCGCCATCCCGCGCGCCGTGCTCGACGCATGCCATTGGTAGCAAGACCCTTGCGGGTCCGCGTCGATCATCGCGACTGCATAGCCATGCCGGGCAAACTCGCCGGCCAGGATGATCGCAACGGTCGTCTTGCCACTTCCCCCCTTGGGATTGGCGACGGCGAAGATGCTGGACATCGATCCTCCTCGGGTCGGCGGGCTGTTCTTGGTAATGTACGCTATAATAGATATTAGGCAATTGAGCATCTGCGCGAGAGTGTATTCCCCTGTTGCGAGGTGACCGCACGTCGTCATCGCCGTGATGCGCGACTGCCGCAGCCCTGCCTTGCCGAAGACGCGAAATGTCGCAATAGCGCGATACGGGTTTCGCGCGCTTCAAAAAGCACCTGATTGCTTCAATGCGGTCCCGCTGCATCCAAGGGATGCCGCGATAGCGTAAAGCTGAAATGGGTCGACACACTGTTCCGGCAATGCCGCAAGCGAATAGTCCTCGAGTTGCGAAAAGCGACGCTACCGAATTGGCATAAGCGAACCTTGTTGACCTGCGGTCATATCGGATTGCGGTCATGACGGATCCAACTCGCCGCCGCGAGGGGAGGAGTTCACACGAGGACTGAGCCTGACGCACGCCGCCGCCACGTCGGCAAGCTTCGAGCTTGTGCTGGTCTATTATAATGGATATTGGTTGACAAGATACCGGTTTGTGGGCCACAAACACGGGACGGCTGCTGAGCGCAGCCGAAAGGGCGCCGGCGCTGGCGCCGGGTACGATCTGGTCTGCGGCCGGGTCCCTGCGCTTGACGGGCATGGGCGATCAACGGGGAAAGGGGAGGCGACGCGTGGCGAGCACGGCAACAGCCCCGAGACGGAAAGCGCGCTTGCGGACGGAACTGTCGGCCGCCGATGAGGATCGGCTGCAGCAGGCCGTCGTGCTGTTCGGCTTGCCAAAGGCAGAGGTGGTGCGGCGCCTGATCCGTGCCGCAGTTCAAGCCGGACCGGCGCTGTCGGCGGACAATACCGAGACGGTCATCGCCCTCGCACAGCAAATGCGCAAGGTCGGCATGAATCTGGCGCAGATTCTGAAAGCAATTCATTGCGGCCAGGCGACTAGCATGGCCGATACCGAAGCAGTCTGGCGAGGGCTGCACGAGGCGCTCTCTGCGATCAACGACGAGCTTACCGACATGACGGTGGCTTATGGCTCGAAGTTGCGGCGCGCGGCAAAGCTGCACTTGACGGCCGCGACGGAGTGACCGTGAACGGAAGCGCGCAGATCGTCTGGTGGGAGGAGCAGATCGAGGCGATCCGCGTTCGTGTCGCACTTGATCGGGACGAGCGTCGGCACCCCCGCGCCCCGGGCTCGGAGAACGGATCGATTGCGAGGCGGGGCCGGCTCGGGATGGGATCGCCTCTCTCGGCTCGATTGCCAGAGCTGGCGAGCGCGACAATCGGCGGCGTCCCGGATGCGGAGCGTCGCCGCGAGCTGCCGGAGGCGCCGCGCAGCCAGGGCAGCGCCAAGTCCTTGCCGGCTCACACTAGCGGGCGTCCCCCACGGATCGACGGTGACCTGGGCAGCCTGGGCGATGCCATCGGGCGAGCCCGGCAGCTCGCCGCCGGTTATCAGCCCGCTGTGATCAAGGTCGTCTCCTATGCGCATGGGGCCGCCCGCGCCACGGCGACTGGCCAATACATCCAGCGTGAGGAGGTTGCGCTCGAAACCCATGATGGTCGGCTGTTGGCCAATCGGGACGAGGTCGCGAGCGAGATCAAGGCCTGGTCAGTGAATTTCTCAGAACGAGCCGAGAGCCAGGATGTGGGTGTCTTCCGGATGAGCTTCCCCAGCATTGCCAACGATGCCGAGGGGATGGAACTCGCCGAAAGGGCGGTTGCGGCGGCCTTCGCCGGACATCGCCATGCCGTCCGGTTTGAGCGCAATCGAGATGGTAACCTCGAGGCCCATACCGTCGCAGCCATGGCGGGGTTGGGCCGTGAGCGCTTTCGGATTCGGGAGGCGCAGGCGGCGGACGAGCGCCGTGAAGCTCGGCCGCGCCGGCTCGATGCACAGTCCACCACCGCGATGAATGACCGGGTCATGTCGGCGACCGGGCTTTCACCCGATCAGTTCGAGCTGCGCCCTGGCGCCACGAGCCACGCCGAAAACGGCGTGACGCTTCGGCTGAACCAGCTGATCGAGAAGGGGCAGGCACGTGACGATCGCGGTCAAACGATCGGCAATGCGGCCGACAGCAAGGTTTCGGCCAGGGAGTGGCGATCATCGCTGCGTTCCCAGTCAGCACGCGACACCATGCATTTGATCGTCTCGGGCAAGGCCGGGACCGATGTCGCTGCCTTCACCCGTGCGGTCCGCGCGTTCCTGCATGATCGCTTCGCCGATCACAAATTCATGTTCGGATTGCATACCGACAAGGAAGCGGAGGGACATGTTCATGCCCATGCCGTGGTCGCGGTGAGATCTGAATCAGGGCAGAAGCTCCACCCCAGCCGTGAGATGTTTGGCCGATGGCGCCAGTGCTATGCCGAGCATGCCAAGGCCGAAGGCCTGAAGATCGTCGCGATAGCGGCGCGCGAGCGAGCTTCCTCGCAAAGCTATGGAGCCAGGGACAAGGCGATCGTCGCGACGACGGATCGGCCGCGGCCTGGTCGCGAAGCGCGGGATCGCGCCTATGGCGCAGATCCCGCAAACCACTCTGTGATCGAGAATGCGCGGCAGCGCATCAAGCTGGCGCGGACGAACCCCATCCGCATGGCGGTGGCCGAAGCAGATCGCAAGGTCTGCTTCGAGAGCCTGCAGGCTTGGCGTGTCGTCGTCTGCGAGCAGCCGGACAACGTCTTTGCGAAAGACATGCTCGAGCGTCTGATGAAGGCTCAGGCGATCGGGAGCGTTCTCAAAGGCATCGGTAAGCGCGTCGAAAAGCTGACGCAGGAGAGACCGGATATGGCGGTGACATCGGAGCAAATGGTGAAGGATCTGCGGCTCATGAATGAAGCGGTCTCTCGCACCACGGAATTGCTGGACGGCGCGACCAAGCAGCAATTCCGTGAAGCTGCGTCACGTTACCTTGTGACGCTCGCCAATCGGGTCGATCTGCAACGCGCCGCTGAGCGCGGCGTCGAACGCCTCCCCCGCGCCGAAGTCGAAGCTATCGCCGGGATCAACGCTGATCGCTTGATAGAGCGGGCCAACGCATCCCGGCGGCGCGAAATCGAGCAGCGTGGCGACGCAGCCGCTGATCGCGCAATTCCGGCCGAATACCGGCCTGCGGCCGAAGCGGGGATTTCGGCAGCGTCGCAGCGCAAGCTCCACGCCGCTCGCGCCACCGTATCAGGTTCAGAGGCTGGCGCTCGAGCGGGGGCTACTGGCGAGGCAACTCGCTCCAAGACCCAACACCCCGCAGCGCCCCAATCGCCAGCGCAGATCAAGACCGATCCGCTGGCCCGCTTGCGCGCCGAGCAGGAGGAGATCATCCGTGAGATTGAGAGCGTCCGTGGCGAGGCGCAGTTGCAAAGGGGCCAGCGCGCGCCGCCCAAACGTTGAGCTAGCGCACATGCTTTTCACGCAAGGCGATGCCGAGGCATGCGCCTTCACGATGACCTCGGGTTTCTTCCTTGCCGAATGGCTGTTGTTCGAACCCGTCAGTTTTGCGCTGCTAAGGCGGAGTTTGCCCAAAAGGGCCTTGCCGAGATCGGCGAAGTCGATGCGCGTTACATCCAGCCTGGGCAACTAGCGGAGGTGACGTTCAAGTTCGCGGCGCGACGACGATCACAACTGTTGTGTCCATTGCGATGACATCGATTCCTAACGGAGGCCGAGGAAGGACACGATGGCAAGAACGACCGCCACAAGGCCGACGATATGGATGAGGCCGTTCATTGGAGCTCTCCCGCAGGCGCGGCAAGTTTGGCCGCGCAGCATGAAACGAGCGTTCGTGAGGGATGTTGCAACGTCGGCACTTCACTTGCGGCGACACGGGACGGGCTGTTTTCGCGGGCGACAACTGTCCGAGCGGAACACCGGGTCGCACTCACGGTTAGCGTGTCAGGACATCCACCCACGAGGCCAAAAATGCGTAATACTTCCGAGATTGGCTTCTCCGGACGCGCCATCAATAATTCCGAGGATTGCTTGGCGGCCGAGGCGCGGATTGCCGAGCTGGCGATCGCTCCAAAGGAGTCGGACGAAGAGGCCGAGAGGGTCGGCTTGATCGATGGCGTCAATGCGTATCGGTTGAGCGAGGATTCTCCCGCAATCGCAGCCATGACCAACCCCATCACATCCATGGAGCATTACGAGGCGGCGAAACGAAGAGTGTCGGAACTTTCAAATTATGCCGAAGGAACGCCGCAGGCGCAGGAACTCGGAGAATTGGTTGCCGATATTCACGCTTGGGAAGCGCAGAGCGAAAAGCAGGGTCGGCCGTGACGCGGAACACCCAGGGTCGGCGGGGTGTTGAATGGCATCACATCAGCCCCCGGTTTTTCGGAGCATAGCGATGTCTGAACGCGCAATCAGTTTTGTCGAGACCTGGCTCAACGAGCGGGTTCAACCCGACGTCTTCCATGACGAGGAAGGGCCAAACGAGCGCAACAAATATCTCGCGGACCAATTGATACTGGATGCTGGCTCTGCAGGGATCACGCCGCGTGAAATCGAGGAAGAATATCCTGATCTCATTGGGACGGTTGCGGACGCAATGGATGCTGCAGCTGACGCCGAAGCCAAGCGTTCCGCGCAGATAGCGGAATAACTTCGAGCTTGGCGGTTCTACCTCCAGCGGGCAGCGGCCTATGCTCCCGAGCGCTGCGTCCGCGTCGTTCATGGCCGCAGGCGCCTGCGCCAGGACCGCATGGCCTCGTTTGGCATCCTCGCCCGCCGCCGCACGGGCATGAGTTCGTTGACCCTTCATTGCGCCAAATTCCGGGTATTGCTGAGAGGCGCTTTCCGTCGACCGGCTTTTCAACTTTGCTACGGAACAACTGACCCGGAAAACATTGCCTTTGAGAGTTGGACTCCGGCGGCCTGCTGGAATTCGTCAAGAGGCGGGCTCTTCGGTTGCCGGTGAGCTATCGGATCGACTGCCACTCGGCATACTCGCCGGATTGCTTCATCGCCGTGCAGTCATTTATCCTATTGCCGAAAAGGGGAGGCAGATGAGCGAGTATGATTGGCGCGGATACATCGACGTAACGGATATCCCGCTCGGACGCCTCGTAGTCGAAGCGTTCCGGCTCTCTTTGCCCACTGGCAGAGGCTATGAAGCCCCGTTCATGCGAACGCTTTCGGAAGACGAAGCACTACGATCGATTCAACGTCACACTAACTTTGCCAGCGTGGACTATATCTACGGCCGCGCGGTCAAGCTATTGATTAGGTTTGATCACGATACCGGCCGATCGTACCTGCCAGTGGAGTGGCCGTATCATAGTCGTGAACAGCTAAGCCAACTGCTCGAACGCGCTGGATTGCATGGCGTTCAACCAGATGTCATTGATGCCTCTACGCGCTTTCTCGAGAGGCAGAAAGATGGAGAGGAGAGCGCACGCAAGCGCGACCTGATGGTTCTCGTTGAATTGGCCGAACGTATGGGTCGAAGCCGTTTTGATCGAGTCCTCGTCGATGCAACCTCTGCTTGGGGCATCGCTGCGATGCCTCATTTACTCTCAGCAGTGCGGCAGGGGTGGGCGCATACGACGGATAATGAGTCGTTTTCGCTCACCGATGCCGGTCGAACGATTTGCGTCCAGGCTATCAAGAATGCGGGCGACGCCGCCGGTTGATCGATATCTAGCCAGGGAGCTTTGGCGCTGGACTCAGCACAAATCGCAAGTACGCGTCGCGCCGTTTCAAAGTCTGAGACCGGGCCGACGGGCGTTTGTTCAATCGACTACTTGCCGGTGGCCCGCGCTTCAACGTTCGAAGGATGAACGCAGGCAGTTCGCTTGAGTCGTTCGCTTACTCTCTCGAGCCCGCGACCGGTCTAGTTCGCGCTCCATATTTGCATTGCCAGTGGCGATTGGATCTGCGCACGCAATTGCGCCAGCCCGAAGAACCTGGCTCGAAACGCGTCTTTTGTATTCCTCCCACGTCCCGATCGGGGCTTGGCAGGCTCCACAACACACAGTCGCCGAAGCGTACAAGGAGCTGGGCAGCGAGACGGCAGGTGAGCCGCAAAACTGACATTCAAAATCCAAAGGCGCGGTCATGCAGCCCTCCATCGCGATACCCACTACGCGTCACGCCGAGATGGGTTCCCACTTGGGCTGGTGAGCAAAGGAGTGCGCCAAAATGCCTGGCGCTAGAGGATCGAAAGTGCCAGCGCGCTGCCGATCGAAAGGCCCGTGCAAAGCGAACCCGGAATGCCTTTTGCCTGCTTCGCCGGATGTCATTTCCGCAATTTCACTGCGCTTTGTTCGACATTGATAAGTTTCCGGACGTCCTGCGCCTGGAAAGCGCTCGGCGGCTGTGCGGATATTCCCTCACGACCTCCTCAGAGCAGCTTTGCTTGGACGACGTCGACAGGTGCGTGTGGCGCAATTTCACGGCGTCCGAGTTCCGCCCGAGCAGTGAAGCGAATATCGGCGTCACGGTTCGCAGCTAATTCGTTCAGCGCAGCGAGATTCAACTGATCCCAGCTCTTGCCGCGTTCCGGGCCAGCCGGCACGCGAGGCAACAAAGCGGGCTGGCTGCTCCAGGCCAGAAGTTGATCGAGCGATGCTTGGTTCAACATGTCCCGGAGGTGATGTGCCGTGACATAGGCGTCAGGCATCGCGCGATGAGCGGGCAATCCAATCTCATGGACAAGCCCCTCGGGCTTGCGTTGATAACGAAGCAGCTGGTTTGAGAACCGGTGCAGATGCGGCCAGAGCCGCAACGCGCATTTCCAAGTACAGATCCAGCGGACGCCTGCAGTCAGGCTGGGGCGACAATAGCGCTGCTCGAATGCGGCACGATGCGCCGCCAGAGCCGCAACCCCGCTGGCAGGCTTCAGGACGGAGGGGGCGATTTCCTTCCAAAACGGCGCGCCGATGATGTCCTCGTCCCGGATATGGTGCACCGCCATCGTGTCGGGGGAGATCGGCCTGCCAGGATTCACCAGATGCGCGCCGCGCTCCTCGGTTACCTGCCATCGGCCATCGATGCCCACCGAAACGTCCTGCCATCCAATCTCGCAGACGTCTTGGGGACCATCACCGGCGGTCTCGAGGTCGATCACTCGCACGCGTTGGCTAAGCATGGATGAAAGATCAGCACTCCGTCTGGCCGGCGCAAGTCAGGAGCGATGCGCTGCCGCGTGCGCGTGGTAAAATTTAACGAAAGTCTCTCGTTTTCACCTTGATGGTGTCGAGGTGCAGGTCCGGGATATAGATATCCCGTGTTCGCAGGCCTTTTGGCGGCAGGTCGCGCGGATCCGGTGTGGGCGAACCATGATGAAACTCGTCGCCTCTACCATGGGGCAGGGGGAAGGGACGATCACGCTGCCCGACACGAGCAAGTTCCGCGGAGAAATCTGTGAGCCGTTGCGCGACGAGATGCACGACCTCTCCCTCGCGTTGTATGCGGCCGCGAACGCAGATCATCCCGGCCGACAGGATCGTGCGACGGTAGCGTTCGAATACTTTTGGCCAGACGACGAGGTTTGCAATGCCCGTCTCGTCCTCCAGTGTGATGAACATGACACCTTTAGCGGAGCCTGGCCGCTGCCGCACCAACACGATACCAGCAGCCTCAAGCCAGCGACCGTCGCGAGCGTCCATAGCAGCCTGACAGCTGACCATACCCTTTTGGCGCAGCTCGGCGCGGAGGAATGAGACCGGATGATCGCCGAGCGTAAGCCCAACATGGCGATAGTCTTCGACCACTTCGCCGCCTGCCGTCATGGGTCTGAGAGTGACCGCCGGCTCTGGCGTCTCCTCGGCGAGTCGATCGGAGGCCGCGACGAACAGCGACAGCGGCTCGTCTCTCAGCACACGAATGGCCCATATCGCCTCGCGGCGCGCGAGCCCGAGGCTTGGCCGGAAGCCATCGGCCTGGGCGAGGCAGGTCAGGGCCGCGACGGGCACACGAGCGCGGCGCCAGAGATCCTCGATCGAGGAAAACGGGAGGCGCGCGCGCGCCGTGACGATCGCGGCCGCGTGGGCGTTCGAGAGCCCCTTCACCATACGCAGTCCCAGTCGCACGGCAAACCGGGCTTCGTCATTCGTCCGCTCCAATGTGCAGTCCCACCGAGACGCGTTCGCGCATACGGGGCGGACCTCGACATCGTGGTCGCGGGCGTCCCGTACGATCTGGGCCGGCGCATAGAAGCCCATGGGCTGGCTGTTCAAGAGAGCGGCGCAGAACACGTCCGGGTGCCAGCACTTTAGCCAAGCAGAGGCATAGGCGATCAGGGCGAAGGAGGCCGCGTGGCTCTCGGGGAAGCCATAGCTGCCGAAGCCTTCGAGCTGGCGGAACGTCTGCTCGGCGAACTCACGCTCGTAGCCATTGGCGACCATGCCAGCGACCAGCTTTTCCTTGAAGGCGGATACCCCGCCGGTGAATTTAAAGGTCGCCATGCTCTTGCGCAGCATATCGGCTTCGCCGGGGGCAAAGCCTGCGCACTCGATGGCCACCCGCATCGCCTGTTCCTGAAAGAGCGGAACGCCAAGCGTCTTACCCAGGACCTTTTCCAGTTCAGGTTTGGGAAAGTGAACCGGCTCGCGTCCCTCCCGGCGCCGCAGATACGGATGGACCATGTCACCCTGGATCGGGCCCGGTCTCACGATCGCGACCTGGACGACGAGGTCGTAATAGGTGCGCGGCTTCAGGCGCGGGAGCATCGACATCTGCGCCCGGCTCTCGATCTGGAAAGTTCCCAGCGTGTCGGCCTTACGGATCATCGCGTAGGTTCGAGGGTCTTCGGCCGGGATCGAAGCCAAGTCGAGCTTGATGTCCTTGTGATCGGCCAGCAAATCGAGGCCCCGCTTCATGCAGGTCAGCATGCCCAAGGCGAGGACGTCGACTTTCATGAAGCGCAGGGCATCGATGTCGTCCTTGTCCCATTCAATGACCTGGCGATCGACCATCGCTGCCGGCTCGATCGGCACGAGGTCGTCTAGTCTGTCATGCGTCAGTACGAAGCCGCCCGGATGCTGAGACAGGTGCCGCGGCGCGCCCTGGAGCTGGCGAGCGAGGTCCAAGGCGAGCCTGAGCCGGCGGTCGGTCAGGTTAAGGTTGAGTTCCTCGACATGCCGCGTCTCGACGCCGTCCTCCGACCAGGCCCAGACCTGCGATGACAGAGTGCTGACAAGGTCCTCGGGCAGCCCTAGGGCCTTACCCACATCGCGCAGCGCACCTTTGGTCCTATAGCGAATGACCGTCGAACAGAGTGCTGCATGGTTGCGGCCGTATGTATCGAACACCCATTGCATGACGACCTCGCGCCGCTCGTGTTCGAAATCGACATCGATGTCCGGCGGCTCCCGGCGCTCCTGCGAGACGAAGCGCTCGAAGAGCAGATCGTTGCGGCTCGGGTCGATCGAGGTGATGCCGAGCACGAAGCAGACGGCAGAGTTCGCGGCCGAACCGCGGCCCTGGCATAGGATGTCGCGCGAGCGAGCGAAGCGGACGATGGCGTTCACCGTCAGGAAGTATGGCGCGTAGCCTAGCCGCTCGATCAGCGACAACTCATGATTCAGGCCCGCCCGAACGCTCTTCTCCAGGCCATCCGGATACCGTCTCGCCGCACCCTCCCAGACCAGTCGTTCCAGGTTCTGCTGGGCTGTGAGCGTGGGGTCGTCACGCTCCTCGGGGTATTGATAAGCGAGCTCATCAAGCGAGAAACGGCATCGGTCGGCGATCTGGACTGTCTTGGCCAGGGCTTCCGGATAACGAGCAAATAGCCGGTGCATCTCCTCGGGCGGTTTCAAGTATCGATCGGCATGGCGCTCGCGCCGATCGCCCAGCGCGTCGATCGTGACGTTGTGGCGGATGCAGGTAACGACGTCCTGCAGGATGCGCCGAGCCGGTTCGTGGAAGAGGACGTCGTTCGTCACGACTGTCGGCACACGCATTTTGTTTGCGAGGCGCGACAACTCGTGGAGACGCAGGTGATCGTTCGGTCGGCGTCGCAGCGACAGGGCGACATAGGCCCGGTCGTCAAATCCTTCCCGGAGACGACGCAGCCGAAACGCGCAGTCCTCGTCGGCCAGGTCGGGCACCAAGATGGCAACAAGACCATCCCCGTACGCGATGACATCAGACCAATCGAGATGGCAGCGACCTTTGCCGCCCCGCTTCTTGCCGATGGTGAGCAGCCTGCAGAGCCTGGAATAGGCTGACCGGTCGGTGGGATACACCAGGAGCGACGTCCCATCGGCCAGATCGAGCCGGCAGCCGACGATCAGCCTGATGCCGGTGGCCTTGGCCGCTTCATGGGCGCGGACGATGCCGGCGAGCGAGTTTCGGTCCACTAAGGCCAGCGCCTCGATGCCGAGTAGGGCGCCGCGCGCAAATAGCTCTTCAGCCGAGGAGGCGCCGCGCAGGAAGCTGAAATGGCTGGTAACCTGGAGCTCGGCATAGCGGGCGCTCATCCGAACACCCCGTGCAGGAACCAGCGATGCGACCCCGTCGCGACGTCTTCACCGTCGCCGGCTCGGTAGAGCCAATAGCGCTCGCCAGCGTCATCCTCGACGCGAAAGTAGTCGCGCACGGCAACCATTTCTGCTTCCGTTTTCCACCATTCGCCGAAGATGCGCTCCGGGCCGTCCGCGCGTCGGACACGCCGGCGCACGCCGCGCCAGCTGAACCAGGCTGGCGGGTGGTCCGGTAGCAGGGCCATCGTCTCCACCGGTTCAGGACGCGGCAGTAATCGCGTTGGACGGGGCCAGTGTCCCGGCCATGCGGCTCCAGCATCCTCTGCCAGCGCCGCGACCCGACGCACCGATCGCTCTGGCACGTCGCTGGCAACCGGCGCCAATCGGTAGACGGCTCTCTCTCCAACCCTATTGGCCAGGATATCGATAAGATCGGAGACGTCGGGGCCGATTGCCTCGACAAGAGAGCTGGTCGTCTGCTTCCGCTCGAGCGGCTCTGCAAGTGCTGCAGCCAGCGTCATGATCTCAATCCCGAAGCCAGGCTCAATCGTATCGAGCTTCTCACAGAGCAGCCGCGTCAATCGCCTGACATCGCAGACTGGCCTGGCGAGGCCGACCCGGACTGTCTGAAGGCTGCGGTCGACGCGATGGCAGATGAGATCAAGCCGGCGCACGCCGAGGCCACGTTGCTCGAGGCGATCGCAAAGCTGTGCGGCGAGCTTTCCGATGTTGCGGGTAATGGTCTCTGGCGCGCCGATCGGTTCGGCAAAGGCGCGGCGGGCCTCGACCAAATCCGCTGGCTTGACCGCGACGATTGGTTCGCCGAGTTCGCCGAGGGCCTGCGCTAGCCGGCGGCCGATGTCGGGCCCGAACCGCAGGATTAGCGGAGATCGCGGCTGGGCCATCAGATCCCCTGCTGTCTCGAAGCCCAGCACCCGCAGATCAGCCGCAATCTGCCCAGGCATGCGCAGGCATTCCAAGGGAAGTGAGGCTATCGGCGCAACTCCATGCCCGCGGGGAACCACGACTGTCGGGCGCGAGACAAATCGTGCCAGAGCATGGGCCGCGCTCCAGGTGTCGGCGATCGCCGCCCTGGCCTCGATGCCGGACAGGGCCAGGCGACCGACGATCGCCTCGAGCATATTCGCCTCGCCGCCGTGAAGGTGATCGGCGCCTGTCGTGTCGATGACGATTCCATGCGGCGGATCGGGTGCAACGATCGGAGCCACACGCTGGTGCAACCAGATCGCCAGCCGCTCCAGTTCCTGAGTGTCGGCCGCACAATCGGCCTCTTCCAGCACAAGGCCCGGCACGAGCGCCTGCGCTTTCGTGGCCGGCATGCCGGCACGAAGCCCTGCGGCGCGGGCGCCAGCATTGGCCGCTTGCACCAACCTCTTGCTTGCATCCCGAGCGATCAGGACGAGCGGAACCTCAGGCGGAGGCGCCGCGTCGCCAGCCGCCCGCCGAAAACGATCTATCGACCAGTTCGGCAGGAAGACCGAGGCGACCCGTGTCATCGCATGCCTCCAGCTCAAAGTCCGCACTTTCGCCCGCTCGGGCTCTGATCAGCTCAACCAGCCAGCGATGCCGTCCGACACCGGGTACAGGCAGAGCGGTGGATGGAAGCACCGACACGCGCCACCGCGTCATGGCTGCGGTCGGCTGCCCGAAGTCTGAGGCATCGACTTCCCGCCGCCATCGCCGCAAGGCAATTCCGATGGCGCCGGTTCCTTCGACAGCGAGCTGCAACCGCCGGGACGCTGTCATCGAAAGACGGGCGACTTCTCCGATAACGGAGCCCAGACCCCCGTGCCGGAGGCCTTCCTCCATGCAGGCGAGGACGGTCTTGTCGTCGCCGGCTTCAACATAGATGACCCGGTCGGGCACGAGGCCGACTTGAGCTAATGCAGGTGCAAAAAGATCGGCGCGGCTCAGGCACCAGAGAACTTTGCCGGCACTGCGGGCGGCAACGCCTGCGCTGAACAGTGCTGCCGCCGCCCCATCGATCGCACCATTTCCGCCACCAGCGACCTCATGGAGAGCGCCGACAGTCAGTCCCCCTCCTGGCAGACGGTCATCGACCGCGGCGATGCCAAACGGCAGAACTTTTCGTCCGCGCGCGCTACGCCCCTCGACTCTCTCGATTTGGTCGCGCAAGGACTGAAAAATCGGCTGTTGCCGCAACTTGACGTCCTGCTGTTCACTGGAAATGTTCTCTTTATGTTCTCGCTCTGGCGCCGAGAGTCAATCGTGCTGTTTTAGGCGAGTTCCTCAATGTGGACACCTGGGGCGTGCAAACACTGCCGATCTTGCCGGAACTCGGTGTCTACCAGCTGGTTAATTGATACAGTCAGAGCCGGAAGCCTTGAGCACCTCTCGCAAATTGGTGAAGGAGTGGCCCCTTGCATCCACAGCGACCCTTGGATCGGCGCTGCGGGCGAAGGGGGTCGAGCGTGAGTTAAGACGCCGCCTGCCCTGGTCGATGAAAAAGTTTCTCACCGTCGAGGCCGGGAACGCCATCTTGGGTATGCCCGACGCGGATGGCGAAGACTTTGAGGCCGCTTCTGCCACGATCGCTCAGGCTCTTTTCAGTATCGCCGACTTGCCCGTGCTCCCAAGCGAAGCAGAGGACATCCTTTCGATCTCCTCTCGCGAGCGACATAAGTGGATGAACGATGGCCGGCTGAAGAGTGCCGGCACGCGCACGGTCAAGCTGCGGGGGCGCGCCAAGGCGGTCACCTTCCACGTCTTCGAGCCCAATCACATCGAGCATCTTCTCGACAGTGGTCTGACCGAGGTCTGGCGAGAAGAGGACGTTGAACCGCCGCCGGGCTGCTGGCAAGGCGGCCATGACGCGGGCTGGCAAGCGGAAAGCTCAGCCAGCAAGAGCTGCCAAGACGCTTAACGAGGACACCGAGCCGCCCTTGGAGGGTTGGGAAGAATTCGCGAAGACAGGACTTCTGCGCTGATGTCTTCGCGGCAATTGGTGCGGCATCTAACGGCACGTCGCCGAGCTTTTGGTGCACGAAAAGCAGTTGGCCCCGCTCAGCCAAGTGAGTCTGATGCTCTCCTTAACCTCGTCACGCCAGCATGCGAACATGTGGTTCGCGACGCCACTGCCGGGTGCGCGCCGGCGCCACGAACGCATCGGCAGTCTTGTTGCCGAGAGCAACGATGCCGTCATCCAGCTCGACACCGGCTTTGTCGAGGAGGGGTTTCGCCGCGGCGCTGTAGCCGATAGCCTTGAGATGCCCAAAGGCATCTTTGACAAAATCGATCGCTGCTCCTTCTTTCATCAGTGCCGCGCAGCCGGCGTCGGAAAGGACGAGTGCGACGGCGTCGAAGAGGACCGAAGGTGAACCTGCAAGCTGGCCATTGGCCTTGAGGAGCTTGCCATTCTTCAGCTTTACGCCTCCAATCTTCGGGGCGATGATCTTGACGGAACCGCCATCGCCTGCGACGGCGGCTTTGACCGCCTCGACGATGGCTCCGTCCGCTCCATCGGATACCAGGAGCCCGACGGTCCGTCCCTCCAAGGTCTCTGGATACTTGCCGACGATGCGCAGGGCAGGCGATGGCTCCATGTCGACCGGTGCAACCGCAGTCTTGGACGGCTGCGGCAAGGGCATCGCAAGCCCGTCCGCCACGCGCTGTGCCAAGGTCCTGTCGACGTTGAGGAGGTTCGACATGACCCGGTCGCGCACATGGTCCAGTGTGACCTTGGAGAGTTCGAAGACAAGCGCGCTTGCCAGATGTGCCTGCTCGATCTCGCTCTGGGAGCGAAAGAACAATCGCGCATGGCTGAAATGATCCGCAAAGCTCTCCGCGCGCAGACGAACCTTGTCCTTCTCGAGCGGAATTGAGGCCGTCCGGAACCCGCCGACCGGATCCTCGCGTGGACCACCCCTTTCGCCGGCTTCGCTGAGGCTGTTGGGCTCATAGTTGGCCCGACCGGTGAAAACCTGCGTCTGCATCTGCCCGTCACGCTGTAGGTTCTGGAAGGGGCAGCCTTTTGCCCTGTTGATCGGTATCTGGTGGAAGTTCACGGTCCCTAGGCGAGACAGCTGGGTATCCTGGTAGGAAAACAGCCGCCCTTGCAGGAGCGGATCTTCTGATACGTCGATGCCGGGTGGCAGGTTGGTCGGCAAAAATGCCGCCTGCTCGGTTTCAGCGAAGAAATTGTCAGGATTCCGGTTGAGTACCATCCGGCCGATCACGCGGATGGGGACCAATTCCTCCGGAACCACCTTCGTCGCGTCCAGTATATCGAATGGTAGTGCATCCGCCTCGTCCTGGCTGAGGAGCTGCACGCCGAATTCCCATTCCGGAAAATCGCCCTTGGCGATGGCTTCATAGAGATCGCGTCGATGATAGTCGGGATCGGCACCAGCGATCTTTACCGCTTCGTCCCAACAAGTCGATTGAGTACCCAGCTTGGGTCGCCAGTGAAACTTGACGAAGGTCGGCTCATCTTGGTCGTTCAGCAAGCGAAACGTGTTCACGCCGAAGCCTTCGATCATCCGTAGCGATCGTGGTATGGCGCGGTCAGACATTGCCCACATGATCATATGGGTGGATTCCGGCATCAGGCCAACGAAATCCCAAAATGTGTCGTGCGCGCTGGCGGCCTGCGGATAGCCGCGATCGGCTTCCATCTTGACCGCATGGATGAGGTCGGGGAACTTGATTGCGTCCTGGATGAAGAAGACGGGAATGTTATTCCCGACGAGGTCCCAGTTGCCTTCCTTGGTGTAGAATTTTACCGCAAAGCCGCGGACATCGCGAGGCGTGTCGACTGATCCTGCGCCGCCGGCAACTGTTGAAAAGCGTGTGAACACCTCGGTCTTGACGCCGACCTCCGTCAGGATCTTCGCTCGGGTGAACTCGCTCAGGGAGTCGGTCAGTTCGAAGAAGCCATGGGCAGCCGAACCGCGCGCATGGACAATCCGCTCGGGAATCCTCTCGTGATCAAAATGCTGGATTTTTTCCCGTAGGACGAAATCTTCGAGAAGCGTCGGCCCGCGGCTTCCGCCCTTCAGCGAATTTTGGTTATCGCTGATGGGAACGCCGTGATTGGTCGTGATCCGATCATCGCGAGCCGATGCCGTCTGGTGCAGCTCTCCGCCGTTCCCTGGCTTGGCTTTCACCGGAGCGCGTTCATTGCGAGAGCTACGGGCCATGGAACTGTCCTTTATCGCTAACGCACGATGGCTTGATCTGCGCGCCGCCAAGATCGCTAGGTGCAGAACAGCTCGGGTGACGAGGATGTCGAGAGTTTCCGCCGTTGCGGAGTTCTCACAGAACGAAATGGAACGCGTCTAGTTCCAGGCTCCGCCAGTTCCGAGCATCGGCCCGTTCCGTGAGCCAGGGCCGCCGATCACCGATGCGGCGACCGCTATTTGGGAGCCCAATAACAAAGCTTCGCGGTGCGTTGAAGAAACGCGATGACCGATCTGGCCAGATTCGAGATGAACCCGTGCTCGATCTCCGCGTTTGCGAACTGGAATGAAGAGAAACTCCAGTCCGGGAGCGTGGCATGCGGTTCTCCGTCAACCAGGCGTCGATCGAGATCGATGTCGATCTTCGAACATCCCTGCTCGATCTCTTACGCGATCATCTCGGCCTGACCGGCTCGAAGAAGGGGTGCAATCAAGGTGCCTGCGGGGCCTGCACTGTGCTGGTCGATGGCGAGCGGATCAATTCCTGCCTCGCCTTGGCGGTGCAATATCAGGACCGCGAGATCACCACTATCGAAGGGCTGGGCGCGCTCGAAGCACTCGCTCCGCTTCAGCAGGCCTTCATCGAGCATGACGGCTTCCAGTGTGGCTATTGCACGCCCGGTCAGATTTGCTCGGCGATTGCGATGGAAGGCGAGCTGAAGCGTGGCCTGCCGAGCCATGTCACGCCCGATCTCGGCGCAGACGCGATCTCAATCAGCCGCGACGAATTGCGCGAGCGCATGAGCGGCAATCTCTGCCGCTGCGGCGCCCATAACGGCATCATCGATGCGATCGAGTTGGTCTACGCGGAGGCGCCGCGATGAACCCATTCAGCTACGAGCGTGCCGTCGACGCGTCAGACGCGGTCCGCCGCGGCGCCATGCCGGCGACAAAATATCTCGGTGGCGGAACCAATCTCGTCGACTTGATGCGCGAGACGATCGAGCGGCCGCAAAAGCTGGTCGACGTGACCGGGCTCTCGGCGAAGATCGCCGAGGATTCCGATGGCGGGCTCGTCATCGGCGCGGCAGCGCGCAATACGGCCTTGGCCGAGCATCATCTCGTGCGCAGGCGTTACCCCATGCTGGCGCGCGCAATCCTGTCAGGAGCGAGCGCGCAGATCCGCAATATGGCGACCGTGGGTGGAAATCTGCTCCAGCGCACGCGCTGCGCCTATTTCTACGACGATGACGGCTCGCGCTGTAACAAGCGCGAGCCCGGGGCAGGCTGCGATGCAGTTGGCGGCTTCAGCCGCAACCATGCTATCTTCGGCGCTTCGCCATCCTGCATCGCCACCCATCCATCCGACATGGCCGTCGCTCTGGTGGCGCTGGACGCCGTGGTGCATCTGCAGGGCGCCAACGGCGAGCGCAGCATTCCGCTGACCGAATTCTATCGGCCGCCGGGCGACCGCCCCGATCTCGAAACGGTGCTGGAAGCCGGAGAGTTGATCACCGAGATCACGCTGCCCGCCGCGCCGCTCGCCGCATGGTCCGACTACCGGAAGGTGCGTGACCGGGCGAGCTACGCCTTCGCTCTCGTCTCGATCGCCGCGGCGCTCACAGTCGAGGACGGCCAGGTCTCAGATGTTCGGATCGCGTTCGGCGGCGTCGCCCACAAGCCCTGGCGGGCCTGGAGGGCCGAGGAGATACTGCGCGGCGCGCGCGCCACTGCAGACACCTTCTCTGCTGCGGCCGAGACGGAACTCGCTGGGGCGGAGCCGCTGAAGGACAACGGCTTCAAGATCGAACTTCTGCGCCGGACGATGGTCGCGACACTGGGCAAGCTGACAGGAGACGTCGCATGAGCATCCTCGACGACGCCAAGCAGCTCGCCCAAGGTGTGGCGCAGGCCGCGATGGCCAAGGCCGTCGCGCTGGCACCCGACCGCTGGATCCCTGGCGGCCAGCCCGATCCATTGATCGAGCGCCGCCACGGCCATGTCGGCAAGCCGGTATCGCGGCTCGACGGCCCGCTCAAGGTCACCGGGGGTGCGCACTTCGCGGCCGAGTTCCCGATGGACGGAATGGTCTATGCGGCCATCGCCTACAGCACCGTCGCGAGAGGCCGGATCACAAGCCTCGACGTCGCCGCGGCCGAGGCCGCGTCGGGCGTCGTCCTGATCATGACGCATCGCAATGCCCCGAGACTGAAGCCGACGCCGCTCTTCATGTCGGCGACAAAGGCCGCGGGCGGCGACGATCTACCAGTGATGCAGGACGAGCTTATCCACTGGAACGGACAGCCCGTCGCCGTCGTGCTCGCCGAGACACAGGAAGAAGCGGATCATGCCGTATCGCTGATCAACATCACCTATGAAGCAGCGGCGGCAGACACCGATTTTGCAGGGGCGGAGGCGCGAGGCACGCGGACTGCGGCGTTCATGGGCCAGCCGCTGCACGACGCCAAGGGCGACGCCGAGACAGCTCTCGCGGAGGCGCCGGTCAAGGTCGACGAGATCTATACGACGCCGCGACACAACCATAATCCGATCGAGCTTCACGCCGTGACGCTAGCCTGGCAGGGCAAGACACTGCGCGTGCACGACACCCAGCAGATGGTCGCCCATGCGGCCTGGACGCTGGGGCAGGTATTCGAGCTCTCCGAAGAGCAGGTTGTCGTGACCTCGCCATTTGTCGGCGGCGGCTTCGGCAGCAAGACCCTCTGGCAACACCATATCCTCGCCGCCGCGGCGGCGAAGCTGGCCAACCGACCGGTTCGGCTCGTCCTCTCGCGCGAGGGCGTTTACCGCGTCGTCGGCGGGCGCTCGCCCACGCGGCAGCGCGTAGCGCTCGGCTCCGGCCCCGACGGCAGGCTGACCGCGCTCATCCATAGCGGGGTGACCGCAAAAACACCGCATAACGGTATGCCCGAACCCTTCATCCTGCCGACGCGCAGCGCCTATGCTTCGGAGACGATCCTGCTCGACGTGCAGCAGGTCGAGCTCGACATGCTGGGCAACACCTTCATGCGCGCGCCGGGCGAGGCGGTCGGCACTTTCGCGCTGGAATGCGCGCTTGACGAACTCGCCCACGAGCTCGGCATCGATCCGATCGAGCTGCGTATCCGCAACGAGCCGAAGGAAGACCCAACCTCGGGCCTGCCCTTCTCGGCGCGCCATATCGTCGAAGCGTGGCGGGCAGGCGCCGAGCGCTTCGGCTGGAGCCAACGCAACTCCCAGCCCGGTGCGGTGCGGGACGGGGAATGGCTCGTCGGCATGGGCTGTGCCACCGGCACCTATCCCTATTATCGCATGCCGGGCGGCGCCGCGCGGTTGACGCTGACGCGCGACGGTCGGGCGATGGTCGACATAGCCGCCCATGAGATGGGCATGGGCACGGCCACGGTGCAGACGCAGGTAACAGCCGAGAGACTCGGCCTACCGATGGCGAACATCCGCTTCAACTACGGCGATTCGACGCTGCCCGGTGTCGTCATGGCCGGCGGCTCGCAGCAAACTGCAGCAATCGGCGCTTCGGTGATCGCGGCCTACAACAAGCTGATCGCCGAGCTGCTTACGCTCGCCGGCAACGACTCGCCGCTGGCGGGCCTGAAGGCGGATGAGGTTGGCACTCGCGATGGCGGCCTGTGCAAGCGCGACGAGCCCGAACGCTACGAGAGCTACGCCTCGATCCTGAGCCGCGCTCAGCGCGAAACGCTGACCGTCGAGGCCGCGCCGCCGCAGCCGCTCGAAATCATGCACTGGTCGATGCACAGCCATGGCGCGATGTTCTGCGAGGTCCGCGTCAACACCGTCACGGGCGAGCCGCGCGTCTCGCGTTTCCTCGGCTCTTTCGACTGCGGGCGCATCCTGAACCCCAAGACCGCCGCCAGCCAGTTCCGTGGCGGCATCATCATGGGGCTTGGCCTGGCGCTGATGGAAGAGACCCAGTTCGACGAGCGCAATGGGCGCGTCATGAACCCAAGTCTTGCCGAATATCACGTCCCGGTGCATCTCGACGTGCCGGAGATCGACGTGATCTGGACCGACATAGCCGACCCCCACACCCCCATGGGTGCGCGCGGCGTCGGCGAGATCGGCATCACCGGCACGGGCGCCGCTGTGGCAAACGCCATCTTCAACGCGACAGGGAAGCGTATCCGCAACTTGCCCATCACCCTCGATAAGCTGTTGTGAAGCCAGTCGGACCTCGCGGCGCAAACGGTACTGGACAGCTAGGATGCCGTCGCAATTAGGACGTGCCCGGAGCCGGAAGCTCAGATGCGTCGGTTGAGCGGGCAAAGCGGGACTGATGTGCTGTCGGCGCCGGCTTTACGATCAGATGCTTCAGTGCGATTTCAGAGCATCGAGACCCACTGCGATGGCGGTACGCAACGCCGCATCGAGCAAGACCGGCGGCGGAAAGGGCCCGAACTCGCAGTGACATTCGATGCCGGCGCCGCTCTGCTGCGCGGCTGCAATGAATACCCGTCCCCGCGGGTTGCCGCGGTCATCTGGGACAGCGCCGGTCACGCCAGTAACAGCCAGAGCAAGGGAGGCTCCCGTATGGCCGAGCACGCCCTTCGCCATCGCGCGGGCAACCGGCGCCGAAACGGCCGAATGCGCCTCGATCAGCTTGGCGGGAACGGCCAGAATCCTCGTCTTCGCAGGCGACGTATAGGCGACGAAGCCGCCGATCAGAACGTCGCCTGCGCCTTCCGCGCGGGCCAAGCTGCTGGCGAGCGCTCCGGCGGTGCAGGACTCGGCGAGGCCGATCGTCTGCTTGGTGCGGACGAGCTTCAGGATCAACAATTCCGAGAGCTCGGAAAGCTCCGGCAGTGTCGCGCCTGGAAGCGCTTCGACAGAGCGCGTGCGCCAGGAAATGGATATGTCCATTGCTCATTCCTTTCCAGCGCCGGTCTCGGCGCGTTTTTCCTGTGCGCGGCGACGGAATTCTGCCTGCGGGGGCTCCAACCCGTCTTCATCGAGACCTTCGAGGTCGAAAAGCTCATCCCGTGCGCCGTTCACGGCGCTGCTCAGCTCGTCGAGCTTGATCTGAACTGCCGTCATCCCCGGTTCTGTCTGGTCTGCACAATCAGGAACTTGATCACCGTGAAGACCGTGCTCGCGACCACCTGCCAGAACAGGCTGAATGCGAAGCAGGACCCAAGCGCCTTCCTTCAGCTCGTCACGTCCAGTGCCGCGAACAAGACGCGAGAGCGCATGGTCCAGCGCTCCTCCTCGTGCGCAGGCGCGTATCTCTGGAGGGCTCCAGCACCTCATTTGAACGCTCGCAGTTTTACCTCCCCTCGTTCTCCATCACGTGATCGCCGGAACGCTGCACTTCGGCTCCCGCGAGCCTCGGCGGCGCGTCTTTCGTAATCGTCGCGAACTTTCGCGAGCTGCTCTTCGTCGAGTTCCTCCAGGTCCATCAGCTCCTGGCGGGCGCCTTCGACCTTGGACAGCAACTCGTCGAGCTTGATTTGCATCGCGGCGGTGTTGCGGTTCTGGCTGTTCTGGATGATGAACACCATCAGGAAGGTGATGATGGTGGTCGAGGTGTTGATCACCAACTGCCAGGTATCGTTGAACCCGACGATTGGCCCGGACAGGGCCCAGACCACGATGAGGCCGAAAGCGATCGATGACGTGGCCGGGCTGCCAGCGTAGCGCGCCACCGCTTGGGATAGCCGGGTGAAGAACGACGACTGGCCCAAATGCGAAATCGGATCGGATTTGTAGGGCATCGCGCGCTCACACACGAAAGGCGGCTCCGGGAAACCCGGAGCCGCAACAAACTTAGGCAGCCTTGGATTGCGCCTGCTTGTTGATCTTGGATTCGCCGAGCTTGGAGAGCGCCTGGTCGGTCTTGAGCTCCTCGGTCAGCGTCTGATCGAGGAGCTTGACGGCATTGGTGTAGCCGAGCTGCTGCGCCCAGGATTTCAGCGTGCCGTAGCGCGAAATCTCGTAATGCTCGACGGCCTGGGCGGCGGCGAGCAAACCGGCATCGAGGGCCGGGCTTCCCTCGAACTCCTCGATGATCGATTTGCCTTCCTCGATGATGCCGAGGATGGCATCGCAGGTCTTGCCGCGCGGCGCCTTGCCGATCTCCTCGAACACATCTGCCAGACGTTCGACCTGGCCCTCGGTCTCGTCGCGGTGCTTCTCGAAGGCCTGCTTCAACTCGGCGGACTGCGCCGCTTTCGCCATCTTGGGCAACGCCTTCAGGATCTGCTTCTCGGCGTAGTAGATGTCCTTGAGGGTATCGAGAAAGAGGTCATCGAGGGTTTTGGGTTCGTTGGCCATCGGGGGCTCCTCCGGTGTTGGATGTCTCCCTAACGAGTGTGCCGCCGCTCAGTTCCGTCGGATGAGTAGGGTCGAGATCGGCTACCGGCGCGCATGCGCTGAACCAATCTCATTCCTAGCCGTTGGCAGTCCAAACCGGTCTGTTTCATGGGCTCTAACATCATGAAATTTTTGCGCGATAACGGCCTGACCATCACCCTCTTGATCGTCACCATTCTTTGTATCGCCGGGATGGTGGCCTCAGGCCTTCGCGTCGAAAACGACATGCTGGCAAAGCACGGCCAGCCGCCTCTCGGCGTGCCGGCTTACGTCGCCTCCGGAGCCTTTCTCTCAGCGCTGTTCGAAAACTGGGAGAGCGAGTTCTTGCAGATGTCGGCCTACGTCATGCTGACGGCAGTGCTGTTTCAACGAGGCTCGGCGGAATCGAGCGACCCCGATGACCCCAGCCGCGACGGCGATGCGCTACCAAGGGCCCGGTACGAGACAAGCCCGATCCGCGCCTGGCTATATGCGCACTCGCTCGGGCTCGCATTGGCAGCGCTTTTTATTGTCAGCTTCGTGCTGCATTGGCTGGCGAGCGCTACGGCGTCGAACCAGGAAGCCTTGCTCCACAATGGCGAAACGAAGTCGGCACTGGCCTTCCTGGCCGATGCGCAATTCTGGTTCGAGTCCTTCCAGAACTGGCAGTCAGAATTCTTGTCGACAGCGGTGCTGGTCGTGCTGTCGATCGTCTTGCGCTTCAAAGGCTCGCCGGAGTCCAAGCCCGTGAGCGCGCGCGATAGCGAAACCGGTGCGTAGCGCGCGAGGTTGAACCCGTTTGGGCCCTCCAGAGCTGGCCGTCCGGCGTTCTTTTTCTGACGCCGGAACCTCCATGATCACCGCCGGTTAGAACGCAGAGCACGGCTGGGAAGCAAGCAAGGGCGCACTGCCATGGAAAACGGATTCAAGGCGATGTCTCAAGCCGCCGATGATGGCCGCGGCGGCAACGTATCCGAACAAGAGAAGATCACGGATAGCCTCAAGGCCTACGGCGTGGACACCGATGTCATGACGGAGGCGGCGACAGAGCGTGTCAGCGAGCTTCAGCAAATGATCATGGACGAGGTCCGCGCGCGCCCCTTGAGGGCTCTCGGTTGGGCGATGGCCGCGGGTGTGGTGTTTGGCTTCTGGGCAGCGAAATAGGCCGTGGGCGGGTTGCTTGCGTATCTGGCTGTTCAAGCGACAGCCGCGCTGAAGCGCAAAGCGACCATCTACGCCCTGATGGCGCTCAGTGGTCTGATCATGATCTTCGCCATGGGATACGCGCTGAATGCGGGCTACGTCGCGCTGATGTTTCGCTATGGCGCGACGGTCGCCAGCCTCCTGATCGCAGGCGGCCTTCTTCTCACAGCCGTCGGTTGCCTGATAGCTGCGCGAATCGTTGGCAATCACCGCCCGCAGCCGCCAGCACCCTTCAACCTCCAATACGAGCTTCATATGATCCGCCGGACGAAATTGCCCGCGCTCGCGGTCGGGGCGGGTTTGGCAGGCATAGCCGCGGTGGCCGCGGCCCTTGTCGGGCGCCGAAGGCGTGTTCTCACAAGCAAGCTGGATGATCGCAGGCGGTCGTGCCCGCCAGAACACACAAAGAACCGATCACGCGGTCAAAGTCAGAATAACCGATAGGAGCAATCGACCATGCTCATTCAAACCCACACCGAGTACGCCGCGGCGGCCGAACGCGCCAACGCGCTAAGCGACGCGCCGGAAGGCTCCGAGGCGGCGCGCGAACTGGCCACTCTCATCGAAGCCTTGCGCAAATGGGATGAGGTTCACGCTGGCGAAAGCGCGCATGGGCCGGAAGCCAACCCCGAGCCAGGGAGCAATGTCGGCCCAGATGATCTGCCGGTTTCAGGCCTGCCAGGGAACCTCGGAAAGCTGAAAGCGGACGAGCGCTGATCGGTTGCTCCTAGTGCTGGGAACTCATATTCGCTTGCTGGCTGTCGGCTTCTTGCAGCATGGCTTGCAGGCGGACAACCGCCACGGCGGGAGATGGATTTCGCGATCGTTGGTGTCGTCGCTCACGGAGAAGCCGATCATTGCGCACTCTAGCGTGACACGCAAAAGCAGCCCTGGTTTTTCGGGCATCGAGCTTCCCGCCGTTTATTTGTGGCCGCGAACAGCGAGAGCCCACGCAGCGTAGGGCGTATTCTTGGCAAGGTGCCGATTGTAATCGGGGGCGCCGTCATCCCACCAAACGGGTCCGCGTTCGCCGAGCGCAATCTTGGCTGCGTTAACGGCGGCTCGGGCGTCCGCAAGATCACCTACGTTGCGTTTTGCATCCTTGACCGCGCGCCGCGCATCCATCAACGCACCAATCAATGCATCCCGCTCCGGCTCTGCTATTGCCGGGTTGGTGGCGCGCCATAGCCGGCCTCCAACCAAGAAATAACGGCTGTCCGGTGTGACCGGGTAGTGGCGACGCGTCATGACTGCTCGGCAGAATCCCGGTCGCGCGTATGCTGTTCGGCACCTTTTTGGTGCGCGAGCCAGGGTTCGCGCCGCACGGTCCAGAGCTCATAAGCAGGCGTAAGAGCGATTGGCGGACTATCGAGGGTTCCAAGCTTGATTTCGATCTTGTCGGAGCCGTCTTCCCAATCGAACAGCGACGATCCGCAGGCGGGGCAAAAGCGGCGGCCTCCAGCCCGACTTTTCCAGCAGCCGAGTTCGCCGGACAGCGTGGTGTTTCCCTTCGGCCAGATGCCAAAGAATGAGAAGGCCGAGCCGGACTCCTTGCGGCATGTCTCGCAATGACAGATCCCGACACGGATGGGATCGCCGTCGACTTCGTAGCGGACTTGTCCGCAATTGCAGCCACCAGATAGTTTCACGAATACGCCCTCGCGACAGTGTTCGGCCCCGGCGGCGAACAAACGGCGTTTGGCAGGAAGGAGTTCCCGGCAATCCGGGCTAGGGCGGCCTTCGCCACCGCACGTGACGTCGTTCTGCGAAAAAATGCGCCATGGCGTTGTCTGCGGGCTTCAGGTGCTTCGCCACAACATCGTCAAACGACGAGACAGTCGCGGAGATTCCGGATGCCGTTTTCCTCCAACCATACAGCATTCCCGGCGCGACCGAGGCAATCGCGACGCTGGACGGTAGGCGGACTAACGGAGTACGCCAAGGTCTCAACTACCGGGAACCTGGTCGGCGACCCTGTCCTTCGCGCGCTGCGGTAGGAGCGTCATGACGAGGATGAATGCCGCGAGCAGACAGCAGACGCCGTTGGTGATGATCAGCGGCCATTCGCGCAGGCCGACGCCATAGGCCGTCCAGAGCGCGAAGCCTGTTGTCGTGAAGCTGTACATGACCGGCGAGATCGCCTGCGTGTCCCTTGTCCGGACGATCCGCCAGGCCTGCGGGATGAAGCTCGCCATCGAGCAGATGGCCGCCAGGCTGCCTATGATCGTGATCCAGCTCATCTTAATTTCTTCAATGGGTCCGGCTAATTCTTGCGGTCGGCGACATCTGCCCCGCGCAGCCCAAGGGGCGCCCGCGGGCCTCGCGTCGTGTCCCTGTCGGTCTGTCGTTCCGACTCGGCGTTCAGCTCGGCTCCGACCAGAATGATCGTGGCCGAAATCCACATCCACATCATCAGGCCGATCGCGGCGCCGAGCGTGCCGTAGGTCTTGTCGTAATCCTCGAAATTCGCGACGTACCAGGAGAAGCCGATCGAGGCGGCGATCCAGACGAGGACGGCGACGATCGCCCCGGGGCTGACCCAGCGCCATTGCGCCTGATCGCGGCTTGGTCCGTACCGATAGAGCACTGCCAACCCGGCTGCGAGCACGACGATCAGCACCGGCCAACGCCCGATCTGGATCAGCGGCTCGGTGACGGATCCGAGATAGAGCCGCTCGAGCAGGAGCGGGATGGCGACGACCGCGAAGCCGCCGAGCAGGGCGAACACCAGCACACCGGCGGTGAAGGCGAGCGAAATCAGATTGAGCCGGACAAGGCCGCGCTTCTCGTCCTCGCCATAGGCGACGTTGAGGGCGTCGAACATAGCCTTCATCCCCGCATTAGCGCTCCAGACGGAGAGTGCGAAACTTACGATCAACGATAGTCCTAGCTTGCCACCGCCTTGAGCCGTGAGTTTCAAGGCCTGCTCGCGGATGAGGTCGTAGGCGTCCGCCGGCATCATCGTCGCCAAGGCCGAGAGGTGCTCGACAACCGTCTCGGGTGAGGCGATCAGCCCGTAAAGGCTGACGAAGGCGGCAAGCGCCGGGAACAAGGCCAGCAGGCCGTAGAACGTCACGCCCGCGGCCACTGCGAGCACGCGGTCCCGGTCCACCTCGTAGTATGTCCGCTTGAGGATGTCGGACCATCCTGCCGGCGGGATATCGGCGGGTGAAACGGCGTCGTCGCCATCGCGCGATCGCAATGGGCGCCCCGCTTTATCCCGCTGCTCGCGATTGGAGCGGCTGCCAGCTGTCAGGCCGGGGAGGAGGAACAGGGCCAGCGCCGCTCCCAACCCGATGAAGCCGAGGCTCCTGGCCGCCTCGCGCAGGCCGGCGTCCAAAGACTTGGCGTCCAGGCGCTTTTCACGCGAACCTGATTGTTTCGAGATTTTGATCATCGTGACCAACGGGAGAGGGCGCACATCGCCAACGCCCGCCCTGCTGCCGCGGTTCCGCCCCCCAAGCTGACGATGCGAGGCCAGAAACAAGACGTCTTCGTTTGGAACCCGCTCTGGCTCTCCCGGTTCTTCTGAGGTGCCAAGATCGAGGGTGACGTGCAAAGCGGCTCAGCTGGAACTCCGCGGATCTACTATCTGCATCCGACTCTCGGTGGCGGGCCTGAAACTTGGGACGGCCATCTCCAACGCGCTCAGGAACTGGGATTCTCTCACATTCTTTTGGCGTGGCCCTTCTCTGCCTCGGATGATCTGTTCGTCACTCATGACATCGAGTCGATCGGCGAGCAGGCAGCGTCCGGCGTGCTGAAGAAGCTGGCCCGGCAATGCCGGGAACACGGCCTGCAGCTCTGGATCGATCTGGCGATCGATCGGGCCGATGGTCGGGGCCCATTCGTCGTTAAGCACGAGAATTGGTGGAACCAGGGCGACGCGCCCAGCCTCGATCCTCGCACGCTGCACCGCCAGCATGAGCGAGCCGCACGATTTGCCGATGAGGCGGTGTGCCGGGAACTGAGCTTGTTCTGGCAGGATCGTCTGTTGCGTTGGCAGGAGGCTGGCGCCAGCGGCGTCCGCTGTCACGGCGCTGCCCATCTTCCTCTCAAGCTGTGGCAGGATATCCTCGCACCGGTACAGCAAGCGCAGCCCTCCTTTGCTGCGTTTGGCTGGATGCCCGGGCGCCCGCGGCGGGCCTTGGTCGAGGCCGGCAGCGTCTTCCAGTTCCTGCCCTCCTCGGTGGCCTGGTGGACGGGCGGTGAAGCCTGGCTGACGCAAGAATACAATGACCTCTCCGGAAGCGCGGCGCTGATCGGCTTCCCCGAGGACCCGTTTGGCACACGCATCATCGAGCCGGCGGCCATCAATCTCGATCGCCGGCACAGCCTGGCGGTGAGCGCGGCTGCGCTGCTGGCCGATGGCTGGCTCATGCCGATGGGATTCGAGTTCGAGATGGAGGCGCCCTTCATCGAAGCCCGCCGCGAGGATTTCGAGGAAGCCTCTTTGCACCGGACGGACGAGCTTCAGGAGCAGATCCGAGCGCTCAATCAAGCTCTGGCGACTCAGTCGATCACAGCACGCCGATCGATGCGGAGTCTCGAACTCCGCAACGATTTCGCGGCGATCGTGCGTGCCGACAACGAGCGTCCGGTTCGGCTCGTGCTGCTCAACCGGGATCCGATCAACGCGTGCGAGCCCGACATCGATCGGCTGGCGGCAAAGGTCGAAGCCAGGCCGCATTGGACGAATGTCGAGCGTCATCTTCCGGCGGCTGCGGGCACGCTGATTGCACTCTCAACCACCCAGCCGGTTCAGAATGATGCCGTCGCGCCACCGCAGGAGCGGGTGCGGCTCGATGCCGACAGGTTGGCTATCGAGGCCGTGACACCAGCGGTCGACAATGGCCGCTTTGCGGTCAAGCGCACGATTGGCGACCTTGTCGCGGTCGAGGCCGACATCTTCAGCGATGGTCATGACGTGCTTGCGGCCGAGCTGCGCTGGCGCGCCGTCGATGAGAGCGATTGGTCGCGCGCGCCGATGCGCTTCCTCGTCAACGATCGCTGGCGCGGCGAATTTCCGCTGCTTCGGACCGGTCGCCATGTCTTTGCGATCATCGCCTGGTGGAGCGAATTTGGCACCTTCCGGCGCGATCTTGGCAAGAAGCACGAGGCCGGCGTGCCGATCGCGCTCGAGCTCCGGGAAGGGCAGCTGATCCTCGAAAAATTTGCCGCGACCGCATCGGCTGCCGACAGGCTAGTCATCGAGCGGCACCTGCAGCGGCTCGAAGGAGCAGACAGCGATCAGGTCGCCATCTTGCTCTCGGACGAGCTCGGGGGCGCGATGGAGCGCGCCGATCCACGGCCCCATGCCATCAGCTCCGAGACATTCCCTGTCGATGCCGACCGCGAGGCCGCGTCGTTTTCGAGCTGGTACGAACTCTTTCCGCGCTCGATCACCGACGATCCCGCGCGCCATGGCACATTTCGCGACGTCATCGACCGCCTCCCGGCGATCAAGGCGATGGGCTTCGACGTGCTCTATTTCCCGCCGATCCACCCGATCGGCACGACCAATCGCAAGGGCCGAAACAATACGCTGACCCCTGCGCCCGACGATCCCGGCAGCCCCTATGCCATCGGCTCGCCGGAGGGGGGCCACGACGCCATCCATCCGGAACTCGGCACGCTCGAGGAGTTCCGGATGCTTGTCGCGGAGGCGGCGAAGCACGGGCTCGAGCTGGCGCTCGACTTCGCCATCCAGTGCTCGCCCGACCATCCCTGGCTCCGCGAGCACCATGACTGGTTCCAATGGCGGCCGGACGGCTCGATGCGTTATGCCGAGAATCCACCGAAGAAGTATCAGGACATCGTCAATGTCGACTTCTATGCGCCCGGCGCGATCCCTGGGCTCTGGCTGGCTCTACGCGACGTCGTCCAGCATTGGGTCGACCAGGGCGTCCGCATCTTCCGGGTCGACAATCCGCACACCAAGCCCTTCCCGTTCTGGGAATGGCTGATCGCCGATATCCACTCACGCGATCCAGGCGTCATCTTCCTGTCGGAGGCCTTTACCCGTCCAAAGGTGATGTATCGGCTTGGCAAGGTCGGCTTCACCCAGTCCTACACTTATTTCACCTGGCGCAACAGCAAGGCCGAGCTGACGGAATATCTGACGCAGCTCAACGAAGCGCCGGTGCGGGACCTGTTTCGACCGCACTTCTTCGTCAACACCCCCGACATCAATCCGGTTTTCCTGCAGAGCTCGGGACGGCCGGGCTTTCTGATTCGCGCGGCGCTGGCCGCGACATTGTCCGGCCTGTGGGGCGTCTATTCCGGCTTCGAGCTTTGCGAGGCCGCGGCGATCCCCGGCAAAGAGGAATATCTCGACAGCGAGAAGTACGAGATCAAGCCGCGGGACTGGCACGCACCCGGCAACATCATTGCGGAAATCACCCGCCTCAATGAGCTCAGGCGCAGCCATCCGGCGCTGCAGAGCCATCTGGGGCTGACCTTCTACGACGCGGCGGACGACAACATTCTCTACTTCGGCAAGCGCGTCGGCACCGCATCCGAGATCATCCTGGTCGCAATCAATCTCGACCCGTTCGGCGTGCATGGCGCCGCGATCGAGGTTCCGCTCTGGGAATTCGGACTGTCCGATCACGGCGCCGTCGCCGTGGAAGACCTGATGCGCGGCGCCCACTTCGACTGGCACGGCAAACGGCAGACGATCCGGCTCGATCCGCAGGATACGCCCTTTGCGATCTGGCGAATCACGCCCGGGAGCAGGTTTCAATGATGGATGCGAGCCTTGTTCAGAGCGTCGCGGCGGACCCGGCCGATCCGCAATGGTACAAGGACGCGGTGGTCTACCAGCTCCATGTGAAGTCGTTCTTCGACGCCAACGGCGACGGGATCGGCGATTTTCCGGGGCTGATGGCCAAGCTGGACTACATCGTCGAGCTTGGTGCCACGGCGATCTGGCTGCTGCCCTTCTATCCCTCGCCCCGCCTCGACGACGGGTACGACATCTCCGAGTACAAGGCCGTCCACCCCGACTATGGCACGGCCGCAGATGTCAGGCGCTTCATCCGCGCGGCACATGAGCGGGGGCTGCGCGTCATCACCGAACTCGTCATCAACCACACCTCGGACCAGCATCCTTGGTTCCAGCGCGCGCGCCTGGCCAAGCCGGGCTCGGCGCACCGGAACTTCTACGTCTGGTCCGACGACGACAAGCTCTACTCCGGCACACGCATCATTTTCCTCGACACCGAGCGCTCGAACTGGACTTGGGATCCGGTGGCGAAGGCCTATTTCTGGCACCGCTTCTATTCGCATCAACCGGACCTCAACTTCGACAACCCGGCCGTTCTCAAAGCGGTCCTGGGGGTGATGAAATTCTGGCTCGAGCTCGGCGTCGACGGTCTTCGCCTCGATGCGGTGCCCTACCTGATCGAGCGCGACGGCACCTCCAACGAGAATCTGCCGGAGACGCACGATATCCTGCGCAAGATCAGGGCCGAACTCGACGCGACCTTCCCAAACCGCATGCTGCTGGCCGAAGCCAATATGTGGCCGGAAGATACGCAGGCCTATTTCGGCGCCGGCGACGAATGCCACATGGCGTTCCATTTCCCACTGATGCCCCGGATGTACATGGCGATCGCGCAGGAAGATCGGTTTCCGATAACCGACATCATGCGGCAGACGCCTGATATTCCAGAGAACTGCCAATGGGCGATCTTCCTGCGCAACCATGACGAGCTGACGCTCGAAATGGTCACGGACAAGGAGCGCGACTATCTCTGGAATTTCTACGCGTCGGACAGGCGCGCCCGCATCAATCTCGGAATCCGGCGAAGGCTGGCCCCGCTGCTCGAACGTGACAGGCGCCGGGTCGAGCTGATGACCAATCTGCTGTTGTCGATGCCGGGTACGCCGGTGATCTATTACGGCGACGAGCTCGGCATGGGCGACAACATTTTCCTCGGCGATCGCGACGGCGTGCGCACGCCGATGCAATGGTCGCCGGACCGCAATGGCGGCTTTTCGGTCGCTGATCCCGCCAGCCTCGTGCTGCCGCCGATCATGGACCCGCTCTATGGTTTCAGCGCCGTCAATGTCGAGGCGCAGAGCCGCGATCGCCATTCGCTGCTGAACTGGACCAAGCGCATCCTCGCCGTCCGCAAGGAACACCAGGCCTTCGGCCGGGGAACGCTCCGCTTCCTCTACCCGAAGAACCGCAAGGCCTTCGCCTATCTGCGAGAGCATGACGGCGAGACGATCCTGTGCGTCTCGAACCTGTCTCGCTCGGCGCAGGCTTTCGAGCTCGATTTGTCGGAGTTCGCCGGCCGCCATCCCGTCGAGATGCTCGGCAATTCGGTCTTCCCTGCCATCGGTCAGCTCACCTATCTGCTGACGCTACCGCCCTATAGCTTCTACTGGTTTCTCCTGGTGGAAGGTGCGCAGGCTCCGTCCTGGCATGCGCAGGCGCCGGAGCCGATGCCCGACTACACAACCTTCGTGCTGCGAGGCGGGCCTGACGAGATGATCACGCCGCAGCACCGGCACGAATTCGAGGCTAATATCCTGCCGCCCTACCTCGCCAAGCGGCGCTGGTTCGCGGCCAAGGACCAGAAGCTCGAAAGTGCGCGCGTGGCGCTGACCGCGCGCATCGGCCCTAATCGGGAGATGGCGCTGGTTGCGGTCGAGGCGACGCATGGCGGCGGCGGCGAGCGGTATCTCCTGCCGCTTGGCATCAGCTGGGACGAGGAGGTCACCGCCGCGCTGCCGCAGCAACTTGCTCTCGCGCGCGTACGCCGCGGTCGGCGCACCGGATTTCTGACCGACGCCTTTGCATTGCCAGGCTTCATCCATGAACTGCTTTCCCTCCTCAAGGCGGGCGCGGAAGTCAGGAGCGCGACTGGCGTGATCTCGTTCCGGCCAACCGCGGCGTTCGACACCGTCGAGATCCTGCCGGACGATCCGGTGCGCTGGCTTTCGGCCGAACAGTCGAACTCGTCCGTCGTCGTCGACCACAAGGTGATGCTGAAACTGTTTCGGAAGCTCGCGCCTGGCCGCCATCCGGAGGCGGAGATGATGCGGGCGCTGACCGAACGCGGCTTCGCCAATGCGCCCGCCCAGCTCGGTGAGATCGTCCACGTGCCGGAGGCTGGCGAAGAGGAGGTCTTGGGCGTCGTCCAGGCCTTCATCCCTGGCGAGGGTGATGCCTGGGATTGGACGGCGTCCTATCTCGGCCGGGTCCTCGACGAGCTCTCGCGAGAGGGCGCCGATCTCGCCGACCTGCTTTCGACCTTCGAGAGCTTCGCCGTGATCCTTGGGCGCCGCCTCGGCGAGATGCATGTCGCGCTCTCGCGGCCGACCGATGACGAAGCCTTTGCTCCCATTGCGGCCGACAGTGCGCAGGTCGAGCGCTGGACGAAGCGGGTCGAGGGCCGCGTTCAGGCGGCCTGTGACAATCTCGAGCGGCAGCGCAAGCAGTTGGGCGAGGACGAAGAGGCGCTTGCCGACGGCGTGCTCGGGCGCCGGAAAGCGTTGCTCGCGCTGGTAAGACGGCTGTGTAGGGCGGGCAAGGGTAGCCTGCTTCATCGCATCCACGGTGACTTCCATCTCGGCCAGACCCTGGTTGCGAGCGGCGATGTGATGATCATCGACTTCGAAGGCGAGCCGTCACAGCCGCTGGCGGAGCGCCGAGCCAAGGACAGTGGCTGGCGCGATGTCGCCGGCATTCTTCGCTCGTTCGACTATGCGCTCGCGGCAGCACGCCGAAGTCCTGCCGCAGCGGGCCAGGATGGCGCATACGCGACACTCGCGACGGCGTTCAGGGAGAAGATGCCGCAAGCCCTGCTGCAGGCCTATTCTGAGGTCGTTGCAGGACAGAATAGCCGTGGTACCCGGCATCGCGCAGGAGATATGGCGCTGCTCGATCTCTTCATGCTCGAGAAGGCCGCCTATGAGATCAACTACGAGGTCAGCAACCGGCCGGACTGGCTCGGCGTACCCTTGCGCGGGCTGACCGATCTGATGGACCGATTGCTGAGTGGGGAAGCCGATGACTGACATGCTGGCAGAGCGGGTTCCCCTGCTGGATCCGGGGATCGCGACTGCCCTCGCGCATGGGCAATTCGGCGATCCCTTTGCCGTGCTGGGCCCGCATCGCGGCCCTGAAGGGCGTTTCGTGCGGGTATTCCTACCTGGCGCCAAGTCTATCGCCGTCTTGCAGGGCGAAAAGCGCGAGCGCACCCAGCTGACCCCGCGCGAACCGACCGGATTGTTCGACGGAGCGATCGGCGATGGCGCCTACCTGCTTGCGATTTCCTGGCCGGGCGGCGAGCAGACCACCGAGGATCCGTATTCCTATGGTCCGCTCCTCGGCGACCTCGACCTCCATCTCATCGGCGAGGGCCGGCATCAGCGGCTGGCGGATGCGCTTGGCGCAAATCTCGTCACGGTCGAGGGGGTGCAGGGCGTGCGCTTTGCTGTCTGGGCGCCCAACGCTAGGCGCGTCTCGGTGATCGGCGCTTTCAATAGCTGGGATGGCCGCCGCCATGTGATGCGCCGCCGCGGCGGCAGCGGCATCTGGGAGCTGTTCATACCGCGGCTCCGCAGCGGCGAGCTTTACAAATACGAGATCGTCGACCGACACGGCCATGTCCTCCCGCAGAAGGCCGACCCTGTCGCGCGGACTGCGGAGCCGCAGCCAGGCACGGCCTCGGTGGTGCCGCGGCCACCTTCGCATGTCTGGCGAGACGACGAATGGATGAAGTCCCGCGCCACCCGGCAAAGCGAGTCGGCGCCGATCTCGATCTATGAAATTCACGCCAGCTCTTGGACGCGCGGTCCGAACGGGACGACGCTCGACTGGCGCAGCTTGGCCGACCGCCTCGTGCCTTACGCCATGGAGATGGGCTTCACCCATGTCGAGCTGATGCCGGTGGCGGAGCATCCATTTACCGGCTCCTGGGGCTATCAGCCGCTCGGCCTGTTCGCACCGACACGGCGCTTCGGCGATCCCGAGGACTTTGCGATCTTCGTCGATGCCTGTCACCAGCAGGGGATCGGAGTCATCGTCGACTGGGTGCCGGCGCATTTTCCCTCCGATGCGCATGGTCTGGCGCGGTTCGACGGAACTGCGCTTTACGAGCACGAGGACCCGAGCGAAGGCTTCCACAAGGACTGGAACACGCTGATCTACAATTTCGGTCGCCGCGAAGTCGCCGGCTTCCTGATCGGCAGCGCGCTGCACTGGCTCGAGCATTTCCATGTCGATGGACTGAGGGTCGATGCGGTTGCCTCGATGCTCTACCGCGACTACAGCCGCAATCCCGGCGAATGGCGGCCGAACATCCATGGCGGGCGCGAGAACTTGGAGGCGATCGACTTCCTGCGCCATCTCAATGCGGTCGTGACGGAGCGGCATCCCGGCGCGATCATGATCGCCGAGGAATCGACCGCCTGGCCGGGTGTGACGCGCCGATCCGAAGAGGGCGGACTCGGCTTCCACTTCAAATGGAACATGGGCTGGATGCACGACACGCTGCACTATCAGGCGCGTGATCCGATCCATCGTCGGCACCATCACGACGAGATGACCTTCGGCCTGGTCTATGCCTTCGCCGAGCACTTCGTCCTGCCGCTCTCGCATGACGAGGTCGTGCACGGCAAAGGCTCGCTGCTTGGCAAGATGCCGGGCGACCGCTGGACCAAGCTTGCTAGCCTGCGCGCCTACTTCTCGTTCATGTGGACCCATCCCGGCAAAAAGCTGCTCTTCATGGGTGGCGAGATCGCGCAGGAGCGCGAATGGGACCATGACGGCGAGATCGATTGGGACCTGCTTCGGGATTCCAGCCATGCCGGCGTGCAGCGCCTGATCAAGGATCTCAATCGAATCTATCGCGAGCAGCCGGCGCTGCACGCTACCGATTCCGACCCGAGCGGCTTCCGCTGGGTGGTGCAGGACGATCGTGAGAACAGCGTCTACGCATTCCTTCGTCAGCAGGCCGGCTCGCCGCCTGTGCTGGTCGTGGCGAACCTGACCCCGGTGCCACGGCTGGGTTACCGATTAGGCGTGCCGCAAGCCGGCCGCTGGCGCGAGATCCTCAACAGCGACTCGAACTTCTATGGCGGCTCGGGCGTCGGCAATGGCGGGAATGTCGAGACGGTCGATGCCCCCCGCCATGGCCATTCGAGCAGCCTCGAATTGACGCTGCCGCCGCTTGGCACGCTGATCTTCATGGCCGCCAGCTGATCGGCTGGAAGGCTCGTCCGAGAGCGCGTGATAGCTCGACGGACTTTCGCATCGAAACCGTTGTCTGGACGACGGCTCAAGGCGATCACCGTCATCCGGCGCGCCTGAGGAATGCTCGCAATCGAACCGATCCCAAGTGAGGGGAACCCGACACCAGACCGCGCGCTTTAGCTCCAGATAGCGACCTTCGCGAGGACGTCATGGACCAGCACCCGCAGCCGCCCTTCCCGAAGCAGCAACAGGATATGCCGGGCGCCACCGGGCAGATGTCGCCCCAGCCGGAGCATGGCGAGCATTCCTACAAGGGCTCGGGCAAACTTGCCGGCAAGCGGGCAATCATCACGGGTGCCGATAGCGGCATTGGCCGGGCGGTGGCGATCGCCTATGCGCGTGAGGGAGCCGATCTGCTGCTGTCCTATTTAAGTGAGGACAAGGACGCCGCCGAGACCAAGCATTGGATCGAGAAGGAGGGTTGCAAGGCGGTGCTGATCCCCGGCGATATCCAGTCGCCGGACCATTGCCAGATGATCGTCGACACGGCGCTGCGGGAACTCGGAGGCATCGACATCCTCGTCAACAACGCCGCGCATCAAGCGACCTTCAAGGCCATCGAGGAGATCAGTGACGAAGAGTGGGATCTGACCTTCAAGGTCAACCTCCATGCGATGTTCTATCTGACCAAGCGGGCCGTGCCGCATATGCGGGAGGGCAGCGCGATCATCACCACCGCGTCGATCAACTCCGATATGCCCAATCCGACGCTGCTCGCCTATGCCGCCACCAAAGGCGCCATCCAGAACTTCACCGCCGGCCTGGCGCAGCTCCTGGCCGAGCGAGGCATCCGCGCCAATGCCGTCGCGCCCGGGCCGATCTGGACGCCGCTCATTCCGTCGACCGTGGATGCGGAGAGGGTCTCGAACTTCGGCGAGCAGGTGCCGATGAAACGCCCAGGCCAGCCGGCCGAGCTGGCGACCGCCTTTGTCATGCTCGCCGATCCTCTCTCCAGCTACGTGTCCGGTGCGACGATCGCCGTGACCGGCGGAAAACCGATCCTTTAGGCGATGCGTATGCGCTGACGCACGGAGTTAAAGATGCCTTCGGCCGAAACCCACCCTCGCTCGTCGCAGCTTGTCAGTCGAGCGCCTGACGGACCTCGTTACGGCGCCTGGCGAATGGGAAGCGAAGCCGTTTTCCGCATCTGGGCGCCGGCGGTCGCCCAACTCTCGATCGAGATCGATGGAAAACCGGCGGTGCCGATGGCTGCGCTCGGCGATGGCTGGCACGAATATCGGGCCGAGCTTCCGTTTGGAACGCGCTATCGATACCGGCTGCCTGATGGGACTTTCGTACCTGATCCGGCCTCTCGGCGGCAGGATGGAGGAGTGCATGGCGAGAGCGTGCTGGTTTCGCCGGACGATTACGCGTGGCGTTGCACCAGTTGGCGCGGCCGGCCCTGGTGTGAGACGATCCTTTATGAATTGCATGTCGGGCTGCTCGGCGGCTTCGCCGGTGTCGAACGCGAGCTGCCTCGACTGGCGGATCTGGGCATTACCGCGATCGAGCTGATGCCGATCGCCGATTTTCCCGGCAGCCGGAACTGGGGCTATGACGGCGTGCTGCAGTTCGCGCCGGCCGCCGCCTACGGGACCGCGGCCGCGCTCAAGAGCCTGATCGACCGCGCGCACGAGCTCGGGCTCAGCATCCTGCTCGATGTCGTCTTCAATCATTTCGGGCCGGATGGCTGCTATCTGCACACCCATTCGCCGGAATTCTTCAAGGCGGGGAGCCAGACACCCTGGGGGGCGGGCATCGATTTCGACCGGCCCGAAGTCCGCGGCTTCTATCGCGCCTGTGCCCTGCAATGGCTCGACGAGTTTCGATTCGACGGGTTGAGATTCGATGCGGTTCACGCAATCCCGTCGCCCGAATTCCTGCTTGAGCTCGAGTGCGACATCCGCGCGGCCCTGCCGCAAGAGCGGCACATCCATCTCATTGTCGAGAATGAGGACAACGACGCCGATCTGCTCAGCGCCTACGACGCGCAATGGAATGACGATTTCCATCACGCCATCCACGTGCTGCTGACCGGTGAGACACGAACCTACTATGGCAGCTTCTCGACCGAGCCCCTCCGCCATCTCGTCCGGATACTCGAAAGCGGCTTCGCCTTTCAGGGGCAGGCGGCGCCGAGCAGCGGGCGAGCGCGCGGCAAGCCGAGCGGGCATCTGGCACCCAGCCGCTTCGTCAATTGTCTGCAGAATCACGATCAGATCGGCAATCGGCTCCTCGGTGAGCGGCTGCTTGCGCTGACGGAGCCGGGCAGGGTTAAGGTCGCAGCGGCGCTGCTGCTGCTCAATCCCCAGATCCCGATGCTGTTCATGGGCGAGGAGCATGGCAGTCGCACGCCCTTCTATTATTTCACCGACCACAATGAGGAACTGGCCCAGGCCGTGCGGGAGGGGCGCAAGCGCGAATTCGAGCACGAGGACCATGGCGGCGACCCGCTCGCGCTCGATCCCAATGCGCCCGAAACCTTCGAAGCCTCACGACCTCAGGCCGGCGACGATGCCGATCATTGGCTCGCCCTTTATCGCGAGCTGATCGATGTCAGGCGCAGCATGATCGTGTCTGACCTCGACGATTGCCGCAGCACCGGAGCCGAGCCGATCGGTGCGCAGGCAGTGAAAGCCGGCTGGCGGCTGGGCGGCCGCTCGCTCGTTCTGCTCGCGAATTTCGGTTACGAGCGGGTCGATACGGCCATGCCCGCAGGTCGGCAGATCTTCGCGCTCGGGACCGTTGCCGTGGTGGCCGACGCGGTGAAGCTCGACGGCCCGTCGTTCCTGGCGATCCTGTCCGACTGAGGCCGCTCATTGCTGGGCGATTGCGACGCGGCACGGGAAATCGCCATCCTGCTCGCCTGGCGCCAGGGCATTGCCGGACACGGCGCCTCCGATGATCGGTTTCCATTCGGCGCCAATCGCCGGCAATTCAATCCTTGTGTCCTGCCACCACGCAGCCGAGAGCGTAATCTCGGCCGAAACCATCGCGGCGCAACGTAATGGAGCAACGACGAGAAGGGCTGCACCCCGCGTCTCGCGCAGGAAGGCGACGACATCGTCCTGTCGCACGCCGCTTACCGATAGCGGACGATAAGTCGCCCCGACGAAGAGGTCCGGCTTGTCGCGCCGCGCCTGGAGCATCCGATGCAGCACCTGCTGCTTGATCCGACCGTCGCGCCAGTGGCTGCGGAGCTCGCTCTCCTCTGCCCCGGACGACAAGGCGTTCTGGCGCCCGGCAAAGTCGACCGGACGACGATTGTCCGGATCGACCATGCTCAGATCCCAGAACTCAGTGCCCTGATAGGTATCGGGCACGCCGGGAGCCGTGCATTGCAGAATCATTTGCACGATGCCGTTGAGCGCAGCGGCAGGCGCGATCGTCTCGACACAGCGCTCGACCGACTGAAGAAAGGTAGCGCTGCGCGATCGATCGAGCGCCGCACGCAGAAACTGCTCCGCGGCCTGCTCATAGGTCTCATTGGGTGAAACCCACCCGGTTCTCAGCTTCGCTTCGCGCGAGGCCTTGAGCCACCAAGCGCTCAGCCGGTCGGCGAATTCACCAGCCAGCGCAGATCCATCGAGGGGCCAGCTGCCGATGAGCATCTGGTAGAACTGATATTCGTCGCCTCGGTCGAGTTCGTCGGGGCGGATGGCCTCGTTCTGAGTGAACCAGCCCTCGACGGTCTCGCGCCAGCGCTGCTCATTCTCGCTGATCACGGCAAGGCGTGCACGGACATCGGCGCCGCGCTTGTGGTCGTGGGTGGCGAGGGCCAGCATGGAGCGCGGCTGGGTCGCTGCCCGCTCCTGCATCAGCTCGTGGAATTCCGCGACCGGCAGCGACAGCCGCGCCGCGTCGAAGCCGACATCATTGCGCGAGAGCAGCCGGCCATATCGGTAGAAAGCAGTATCCTCGACGCTGCGCGCCGCCAGCGGCGAGGTCAGCTGATTGAAGCGCTGCACGGCGGAACTGCGCAAACTGGCTGGAAGCCCCGGTTCGCAGCCGGTCATGGCCGCGCTGATGAAGTCGAGGGCTAGATGGTCCGCCTGCGGCAGTGCCCGTGCGGTTTCGAGCGCGGCTCGGAAGAACGGGCCGGGCTCTTCGATTTCGCCCGCGCCGGTCAGATAGGTGCGATAGCTGTGCATGTTGCAGACGAGCGCTGCCGTCCCTCGCCGCATCGCGCCACGCGGAATGTCGACATCGCGGCCGGCCGCGGCCGCCAGCGCCATCAACCTGTCGACGACATATTCAAGCTGGCCTTCGAAGCCGTGTTCGAGGACTTCGCGCCGGGCGCTTTGCTCCTCGTCGACGAAGGCGGCAGGCCGACCGCTGAGCTCGGACCAGAACGATGCCAGGATCGGTTCGGACCGGCCATCATGGAGCACGGCGTCGACCTGATCCATGAAGTCATAGCCGGTCGTGCCATCGACGCCCCAGTCGGTCGGCAGCGCTTCGCCGGGCGCCAGGATCTTTTCGACGATCAACCAAGCGAGGCCTGGCATCGCCCAGCTCGGCCGCTTTCGCGACAAGGCGTCGAGCCGCGCGCGGAGTTTCGCGCAATAGCTCGCCGGATCGGCGAGGCCGTCGACATGGTCTATCCGGAGGCCGTCGATCAGCCCTTCCTCGTAGAGTGCGAAAGGGAGGCGATGGGCCGCCTCGAAGGCCTCAGGCTCCTCCATGCGGATGCCGGCGAGCTGGGTGATTTCGAAGAAGCGGCGCCAGTTCAGCCTGTCCGAGGCGTTGCGCCAGTAGTCGAGATGAAAATGCTGGCGCTCGATCAGGGCGCGCAGTCTGTCGGGTTCGCGATAGGCAGCCTGTCCGGCTGTCAGGATCTCCGGATTGTCCTCCGGACGCAACGGAAACAGATGCTCGCCATAGCGCAAGGCGTAGCCCTGCCGGGCCGGGTCTTCGACCAGCGTCAGCTTTCCGTGGTCGAGCGCATCGCTGAAGGGCTCGCCCAGGAACGGCACATGGATTCGCCCGGCAAGCACCGGGTCGCGCTCGTCAAAATCGATGTCGAACCAGGTCGCATAGCGGCTACCTTGCCCGAATTTCAGGAGGTCCAGCCACATGCCGTTGTCGTCACCGCCCACGGCGACATGGTTCGGCACGATGTCGAGGATGATGCCGATGCCCTCGCTGCGGAACGCCTCGGCCATTGTGCGAAAACCATCGGCGCCGCCGAGTTCGGGATTGACCGCATCATAGCTGACGACGTCGTAGCCGTGCAGCGAGCCCGCACGCGCCGCCAGGATCGGTGACGAATAGATATGGCTGACACCAAGCCGCCGGAGATATCCGCCAAGGCCGAGAGCCGCAGAGAAGGGAAAGTCCCGATGGAATTGCAGCCGGTAGGTGGAACGCACCGAGTTCGATTCTCGCAAGCTGACCCCCTCGACTCGGCTTTCAACAGGCCCATGGCCGCGCTTACTCAACGTGCGAAGCGGCCAGCAGTTCGCCTTCGTCAGGCCGCGAGAAAAGAAGTGGCCGAGGGACTGGAACCGCCACAAGCCTGCCGCGTTTGAGTAGCGGAGGCACTCCCATGCACATCGCGCCTATTAGATCGCCCCTGGATATGGCACGCGCTAGGACGCGCCTCGCGGCTTTGGTAGCGTCGATCCGAGGCGCCGAGGAAGAGCTCGAATATGCAGCGCTGCGCGATGCGGTCGAGCATTATCGCTGCATCACCGGACGGGTCGCCGAGGGCTCGCCGCCGGCCTGGAACGGTCCGGACGCGATTGAGTTCGTGTCGAACGGTCAGCCGCGGCGCGCGAGCTGATTGAGCCGGCTGCCGACGACGGGTTCGTCGAGTAGATCGATCGCGTCCCCCGGGAGCCTGTGACGCCAGTTCGGCTTTTCGAAGGTGGTGCCGGGGACATTCGGCTGTGTTCGGATACCGAGCGCGTCCTCGATCGGCACGATCTTCAGAGCGCAGGGCGTCGCCGCGACATAGCGCACGGCCGCATTGACGACGGGGTCGGTATTGTCGGGAGCAGGCCGTTCGCCATTGACAATTCCGGCATCGCTGAAGGCTCCCCAGAGAATACCCCGATCCCATTCCCGTATGCCCTGATGATCGATCTCGCCGCCTGACAGATCGACATCGGAGCCCGCCCACCAGCCCGCGGTCGGCACCAGGTCGTGGGTGCTGGTCATTGCGACCGCCTGTGAATCCCAATCCCTCGGCGGCACATAGCCATGTTGCGTGCGCTCGAAGCGAAGAACGCGCATCCCGGCGATGCCCTGCTCGCTGAGCTGCTCACGGAAGCCGTAAGGCAATGTCCCAAGATCCTCGCCGATCACGATGGCCTGGTGACGCCAGGATTCGAGTGCGATCAAGCGGAACAGTATCTCGGACGGGAAGGTGACATAAGCGCCATCGAGCGCTCCGGCGCCTTCCGGGATCAGCCAGAGGCGGTTCATGCCCATGACGTGATCGATGCGGATGCCGCCGACATGGCGCAGGCTCGCACGCAGGGTCTCGATAAAGGGCGCATACCCGCTCGCCGCCAAGCCGAGCGGCGAGAAGGTGGTCAACCCCCAGTTCTGGCCATCGATCGCGTAGTAGTCGGGCGGAGCGCCGATGGTGAGCCCAATCAGCACATCACTCGGCCGGCTCCAGGCATGACTGCCGGCGCCGTCCATGCCGATGGCGAGATCGGCGACCAGTCCGACTTTCATGCCGGCCTCGCGACAAGCGCGCTGCGCGCTCGCATAAGAACGCGCGGTCAGCCATTGCAGGAAGATCTGATGATCGATCTCCTCGACATGGCTCGCGGCAAAAGCGGCGACGTCCGCGCTCGCAGCATCGCGATAATGGGCAGGCCAGTTGCGCCAATGCGAGGATGTCGGGTTGCGTTCGCATTGTGCGGCATGGAGCAGTTCGAAGACCGCGTGATCGCGCAACAAGGGCGAGGCGTCGGCCAGGAAGCGCTCGAAATCCTGGCGGGCCGCTGGCGCCGCGGGCGCCCTCCGCAGGGCTTCAAACAGGGCCTTCAGCAAACGTTGACGCAACGGTGTCGCCTGCAGCCAGTCAATTTCGGGCAGGGCCGAGAGGCGCACCATCTCCTCGGCAAGTCCACTCTGCACCACGACGTCTCGGATGAATGCGTCAGGCAGCGTAGCCGCGGGATCGGCGTGAAGCGGATTGTAGAACAGGCGCGTCGACGGAGAGTACGGGCTGAACCGATCCGGCAGCGCACCGTAAAGAGCATGCACCGGGCTGATCGCCAGGGTATCGGCGCCATGCGCCGCCGCCGCGCGGCCGAGCGCAGCCACCCCGGCGAAATTTCCGATGCCGCCATCCAGCTCGCTGCGGAGCGAATAGATTTGTGCAGCAAGACCCCAGCCGGTTTGCCCTTCGGCGAGATCCGCGAACGTCACGCAACGGCGTGGAGTGATGGCAACCGTGACATCTCCGTCAGCCAGATGAACGGTGTGGTAGCCAGGGTCCGCGAATGGGGGCAAGGTCGTTGCGCCGTCATCAGCCGTGCGCGGCGCCACCATGTGCCTCCCGCCCTGTTCGAGCGTGATCGCGATATCCCCGGTGTCTTTGGGTCCGACCGGCAGCGCGACGGGCTGCCCGACACGGGAGACGATGAAGCGCGAAGCGGACCCCACATCTCGCAGCGAGACGATCTGAAGTGAATCCTTGATGGCGGCATCTGTGTCCGCCGGCAGCCCGATCGCCAAGAGAATGGCGCGCAGGCTTGCTGGAGAAACCTGATGAATCACGCCGGCCTGATCCGTCCAATCAGGCGCGACCCCGGCGCGGATTGCAAGTTCGCGAAGACTCTGGTCCGTCATAGGTCGCTAAGCCGTCTGGGATGGGATATCATCGAATTGTCTTGAGCACGCCAAAACCGTGGACATGAGTATATCCGTGGCGCAACGCGGCAGAGGTGCCCGCCGTTCCCCTCCGCCATGTTCGATCCTTGGGGCACGCCTGTGGAACATGGGGCTGCTGCAGCGGTTGTTTGGAGCGCCTGATGCAGCCGGGAGACGATCGATGAGCCGCGAAAAACTCGTGCGGGATACAGCCTATGCGATCTGGGAGGCCGAAGGCCGTCCCGAAGGGCGTGACTCCGAGCATTGGCGGCTCGCAGAAGAACGGGTTTCGCGAGGTGATACGGAGCAAGGCAAGTCCAAGACGGCGACTGTCCCAAAGGGGCGGAGCACGAAGGGTTCTGCCGACAAGCCTGCTGCGGCGAGGGGCAAGGCGAAGAAGGCGTCCTGACTGACGAGCGGCGGGCCCTGAAGCCCGCCATGGCCGTCTTGCGTGGCTTCGGCGCGCTGACAGCGATGAGTGCTTCACGCTCCGAGTGCTCGGGCATAGACCGACGCGTAGTGGAAGCTCGGACGCCGCCAGTCGAAGCGCTTCGACATCGCCTGCCCGCGCATCAGCTTGAATGCCCGCTTGGAGCGATAGGCATCGAGCGCTCGGCGTACGGCCGCGGACAATCCAGCCCCACTCAGCGATGAGAAGAGGAAGCCCGAGACGCCGTCCTCGATCGTGTCGACAAGCCCCCCGGTGCGGTAAGCGATCGGAAGCGCTCCGGCCCTTTGCGCATACATCTGGCTCAAGCCGCAGGGTTCGAAACGCGACGGCATCAGCAGGAAGTCGCTGGCCGCGAACAGGCGGCGCGCCTCGGCATCGTCGAAGCCGATCCGCGCAGCGACCGCATGCGGGTAGCGCTTGGCCAGATGCGAGACCGCATCTTCCAGACGCGACTCACCCTGACCCTTGACCACGAGCTGCCCGCCGCCGGCGACGATCGTCTCGGCCGCCTCGATCGAGAGATCGATGCCCTTCTGATGCACGAGACGGGAGATGATCGAGAAAAGTGGGCCGCGCGATTCCGGCAGCGCGAACGCCTTGCGGATCGCATTCGCATTGCGGCGCTTCCACTGCCGCACGATCTGCTCGGTCGTGGCCCCACCTTCGATCAGCGTATCCCAACTGGCGTCGATCCCGTTGACGATTCCCGTCAGATGGCCAGCTTTCATCCGGCTCCGCAGCAGGCCGTCGAGCCCGCAGCCATGTTCGGGCGTGGTGATCTCCCGCGCATAGGTCTCGCTGACGGTGGTGACGTGCGAGCCGTAGAAGATTCCCGCCTTGAGGAAGGACAGCATCCCATGGAACTCGGCGCCGTCGACGTTGAATGCCTGGTCCGGTATGCCGAGGGCGGTCATTCGACCAGGCTCGAACAGACCTTGATAGGCAAGATTGTGGATGGTCAGTATGGTCGGTGTCGATACATCCTTCCAGCGCAGATAGCCGGCGGTCAGCCCGGACGGCCAGTCGTTGATGTGCAAGATGTCCGGCTTCCAGTTCGGGTCAGCCTCACCAGCCGCGATCTCCGCGGCAGCGAGCGAGAGGCGAGCGAAACGGATGTCGTTATCGGGAAAATCGCTGCCGCCGAACGGCCCATAGGGCGAGCCGGGGCGGTCATAGAGCTCGTCGCAGAGCACAGCGTAAATCGTCAGGCCGTCCGCCGTGGCGAAGCGGCCGAGTGACCAGGGCGGCAGTTCGGCCGTGCCCGGCATCTGGCGCACGACCTCCATCACTGGCCTGGCGGCGCGGACCTGGCGAAAGCCTGGGATCAGGACCCGAACATCGCAATATGAGCGCATCTGGCGGGGCAGGGCCGTCGAGACCTCACCCAAGCCGCCGGCCTTGAGGAAGTCGCTCATCTCCGAGGTCACGAAGAGCAGCTTCGTAGTCCCTGCGATCGGAGATGGGGCGTCTTGGGGATCGTCCTTGACAGCGTGAGCATAGTGAAGAGCGTGAGCCGATGTGGAGGACGCCGCCCTCGTGTCGGTGAGCTTCAAAACATCCGCCATTGCCCGATTCCCAGACTGCGAACCGGCAACCACCAGCGTGGTCCCGAGTTCCATGATGCGGTGCAATATTTCCATGCAAGCTTGGGGCCGATTTGGAACTGGCAGCCCCGTGTCACGTTGCAATCGACACGGCGCCGGAAGCGGCTGGCCGTCATGAGCAGGTCCTCTGCTCGAGCACCCAGGGACATCCACGACATGTCGCAAGATCAGATCGAGGTGAGGCCCGGCTCCCCAGTCGAGCTCGGGGCGAACTTCGATGGCGAGGGCACCAATTTCGCGCTGTTCTCGGCTTATGCAGACCGGGTCGAGCTATGCCTTTTTGATGACAGCGGTAAGACTGAGACGGCGCGGATAACCCTTTCGGAGTATACCGACGAAATCTTTCACTGTTATCTGCCGGGGATCGGTTCTGGTCAGCGCTATGGTTACCGAGTGCATGGCCGCTTTGCACCGGAAGAGGGGCACCGCTTCAATCCCCATAAGCTTCTGCTCGATCCCTACGCCCGCGAATTCTCGGGGAGCCTCGACTGGAATGCGGCTCATTACGGCTATGATCTGAATGCTGGCGAGGATCGCGATCTCAGCTTCAGCGAACTCGACAGCGCGCCCTTCATGCCCAAATGCGTTGTCTGCGACTGGAAAGCTGATCCGCAGCCGCCGGCCAGGCCGCTCGTTCCCTGGGACCGCACCGTCTTCTATGAGACCCATGTCCGCGGCTTTACCCAGCTCCATCCGGCTGTGCCAGAGGCCGAACGCGGCACCTTCGACGGCCTGCGTCATGATCAGGTGATCGACTACCTCCGCAGCCTTGGCGTCACCTCGGTCGAGCTGCTGCCGGTTCATGCCTACCTCGACGACCATCACCTGATCTCGAAGGGCCTCTCGAATTATTGGGGCTACAACAGCATCGGCTTCTTCGCGCCGATGCAGCGCTATGAGGGCAGGGCAGGGCTGGCCTCTTTCCGCGAGATGGTCCGAGCCTTCCACGACGCCGGGCTCGAGGTCATCCTCGACGTGGTCTATAACCATACGGCGGAAGGCAACGAGCTCGGGCCGACGCTCTCGTTCAAGGGGATCGACAATTTCTCCTATTACCGGACGCTGCCCGAGGAGCCGCGCTACTACATCAACGACACCGGCACCGGGAACACGGTCAACACCAGCCATCCGCGCGTGTTGCAGCTCGTGATGGATTCCTTGCGCTATTGGGTCGAGGTGATGGAGGTCGACGGCTTCCGCTTCGATCTCGGCACAATTCTCGGTCGCGAGCCGCACGGCTTTGATCCCCGCGGCGGCTTCTTCGACGCGATGGGCCAGGATCCGGTGCTGCGTAAGGTCAAGCTCATCGGCGAACCCTGGGACATCGGTCCTGGGGGCTACCAGGTTGGAGGATTTCCGCCCGGCTGGGCCGAGTGGAACGACAAGTACCGTGACACGATCCGCGCCTACTGGAGGGGCGAGGAGGGGATCATCCGCGACCTCGCCGCGCGGATCACCGGGTCGGGCGACGTCTACGACCAACGCGGCCGGCGGCCCTGGGCGAGCGTCAACTTCATCACCGCCCATGACGGCTTCACGCTGAACGATCTCGTCTCCTACAACGACAAGCACAACGAGGCGAATGGCGAGGACAACAAGGACGGCCACGGCCATAACCTGTCCTTCAATCACGGGGCCGAAGGGCCGACCGACGATCCCGGGATCCTCACCGTCCGCCAACGCCAGAAGCGCAACATGCTGGCGACGCTGCTCTTGTCGCATGGCACGCCGATGCTGCTCGCCGGCGACGAGCACGGCCATTCCAATTACGGGAACAACAATGTCTACGCCCAGGACAGCGAGACGTCCTGGATGCGCTGGGAAGAGATCGGCGCCAGGGACCATAAGCTCAGCGACTTCGTGCGGCGCGTCCTGCAATTGCGGGCCGAGCATCCGATCTTCCGCCGCGCCTCGTTCCGCGACGGCTGCCTGCTGCGCTGGATCAACCCGGCTGGCGGCGAGCAGCAGGAGGAGCATTGGGACGACCCCGGCGTGCTGGCGATCGGCCTGTTAATGCACATGCCTGATGTCGAGGCAGGCGGCGACGAGGCGCTCATGCTGTTCAACGCCTTCGATGGCGAGGTCGTCTTCAAGATCCCGCCGCGCGTCAAGAGCGGGTCCTGGTCGGTGGTGCTGGACACCGAGACCGGCCCGAATTCGGATGAAGGCCGCAAAGGGCTGAAGGCTGATCAGGAGATCACACTCTCGCCGCGCTCGCTGATCGTTCTGATGTAGCCGGCCGGACGCCAAGTTCAGCGGGCCGCCACAGGCTTACGCTGCGTGCAGGAAGATCGTCGGGGCCGTCCTCCGAGCAGAGCAAGCGAGCCCAGCCTTGCTGCGCCTGCGACAGCGACACACTCTTCCAGCTCCGATTGATCGCGATGAGCACGTTATCCGCCTGATCACGGAGCATCAGGCAGAGCACGTCCAAGCTTTGCCATTCCTCGTCGGCAATCGCCGATCCGTCCGGGTTGAGCCACTGCGACTCGGGTGGATCGCCGTCACCGCTGAGAAATCCGTTCCGGGTCAGCAGGGGTAATTCGCGACGCAGCCGCGCGAGACCAGCGACGAACGTGATCAGATTCTTATCGGCATTCGCCCAATCGAGCCATGTCGTCTCGTTGTCCTGAGCATAAGCGTTGTTATTGCCGCCTTGCGAGCGGCTGAACTCGTCGCCGCCGGTCAGCATCGGCATGCCACGCGACAGGAACAGTGTCGCGAGCAGCGCGCGAACATCGCGAGCCCGGGCCGCCGTCACCATCGCGTCGTCGGACTGCCCTTCGCGGCCATTGTTCCAGCTGTGGCTGTCATTGTCGCCGTCGCGGTTGTCCTCGCCATTGGCGTGGTTGTGCTTCCCGGCGTAGCTGACGAGATCGGCGAGCGTGAAGCCGTCATGGGCAGCCAAAAAGTTGACGCTTGCATGGGGACCACGATGCCGCCCCGCGAAGAGGTCCGACGAGCCGGAAAGCCGCGTCGCGAGGGCTCCTGCCATGCCCCGGTCGCCCCGCCAGAAGCGGCGGACATCGTCGCGGAAGCGCCCATTCCATTCGGCAAAAGGACATGGGAACTCGCCGAGTTGGTAGCCCGCCGGGCCGACATCCCAAGGCTCGGCGATAAGAACCACTTGCGACAGCTCGGGATCCTGCAGGATCGCTGCGAGGAGCGGCGCGTCGGGTGTGAAGCCGCCGGCCGTTCTGCCCATTACGGTCGCGAGGTCGAAGCGGAAACCGGCGACACCCAAGTTGCGCCAATGGCGTAACGCATCCATCGCCAACCGCACCACTGGCGCACGATCGAGCGCTAGCGTATGGCCGCAGCCGGTGTCGTTGACGAGCCGCCCAGGGTCGTCCTGCGCATGGCGATGGTAGACGGCATTGTCGAGGCCGCGCAGCGAGATCGTCGCGCCGAATGCGTCGCTCTCGGCGGTGTGATTCAGGACAATGTCGAGGATCACGCCGATGCCGGCCTTGTCATAGGCGGCGCAGAGCTTGCGCAGATCCTCTGCGCCGCCCGGAGCGAGCCGCGGATCGAGTGCGAAGAAGTTGACGGGGTTGTAGCCCCAGCCATTGCGCAGCCCGAGCGGTGGCAGATGACGTTCGTCCATCCACGCCGCGATCGGCATGAGCTCGACATGGCTGACGCCGAGATGACGAAGATGATCCAGAATGCTGGGTTCGCTCAGAGCTCCGAGCGTCCCGCGCAGCGTCTCCGGCACTGCTGGATGGCGCATACTGAACGCTTTCGGCGCGATCTCGTATATGAAGCGCGACTGCGTCGTCTCGACGACCAGCGGCGCGTTCTCTGCGACGACGATGCCGCGCGGCACGAGATCGACCGTCTCCTCGCCATGCTGCGCCAACCGCGGATCCCAGCGGAACGGCCGATCGATTGCCTTGGCGTAGGGATCGACCAGCAACTTCGCCGGGTCGAAGCGATGACCGTGATCTGGCAGCCATGGACCCTCGGCCCGCAGGCCATACCGAAGGCCGGGGCCGGCGCGAGGAAGCAGGCCGTGATGGATGTCTCCGCTGCGGCGGGGCAGCGGCAACCGCACGGTCTCGATCTCGCCGGCGTCGTCGAAGAGCGAGACCAGCACGCGCTCGCCATTCCGCGAGAACACGGCGAAGGCGACGCCATCTGCCGTCACCGTCGCGCCGAGCTGCGGCGGCAGCCGGCACGGGATCAGCGCAACCGTCAACGCCCGCACCGCCGCATTGGCAGATCACACCGGCGCAAGGTCAGGCTCGCGCGGCTCGGCCTGCCGGCACGTGCCAAATGCGCTCGGCATATTCGCCGATCGCCCGGTCGGCGCTGAACCAGGCGCAATGGGCCGTGTTGGCGACCGACATCTGCCACCAACGCGCGCGATCAGCCCAGAGCGCATCGACCCGTCGCTGCGCCTGACGATAGCTCTCGAAGTCGCGCAGCACCATGAACCAGTCGTTCAGGCGCAGACCTTCGACAAGCTCGGCATAGCGGTCACGCTCGCCCGGCGAATAGGCGCCGCCTGCGACAGCGTCGAGCACGCCTTCCAGATGCGGCGTCGCATGAATGATTTCGGCGCTCGGTCGCGGATCGCGCTTTGCGATCTCGACCTCGTCTGCGGTCATGCCGAAGATCACAATATTGTCCGCTCCGACTCGCTCGCCGATCTCGATATTGGCGCCGTCGAGCGTGCCGATGGTGATCGCCCCGTTCAACGCGAACTTCATGTTGCCGGTTCCTGACGCTTCCATGCCGGCGGTGGAGATCTGCTCGGAAAGATCGGCGGCGGGGATGATCAGCTCGGCGAGGCTGACATTGTAGTTCGGCAAGAAGACGACTTTAAGCCGGTCGCGCGTGGTGATGTCGTTGTTCACCACGGCCGCGACGTCGTTGATCAGGTTGATGATGGATTTGGCCGTGGTGTAGTTGGAGGCAGCCTTGCCGGCGAAGACCTTCACGCGCGGCGCCCAGTCACGATATGGCTCGCTCCGGATGGCATTGTAGAGCGCGATCGTCTCGAGGATGTTGAGGAGCTGGCGCTTGTATTCGTGGATGCGCTTGATCTGGACGTCGAAGAGCGCCTCCGGGTCGACAACGATGCCACAATCCTGCCGGATGGTCTTGGCGAGCCTGAGCTTGTTGTCACGGCGGATGGCGGCGAGCCGCTCGTGCAAGCCGCCATCGCCGGCATGGGCGCCGAATTGCCGGATCATGTCGATATCGTCCGCAACTGCCTCGCCGCAGACCTCCTGCAGCAGCCGGGTCAGTCCGGGATTGGCATTGAGCAGCCAGCGCCGTGGCGTGATGCCGTTTGTGACGTTCGTGATCCGCTCCGGGAAGGTCCGGTGCAATTGGGCGAAAACCGTCTCCTTCATCAGGTTGGAGTGCAGCGCCGAGACGCCATTGACGGTGTGTGAGCCGACGAAGGCGAGATTTGCCATGCGCACGCGCCGGCCGTGATGCTCGTCGATCAACGACAGGCTCGCCAGATCGGCGTCGGGCGAGCGGCGGCGCACCGCATCGAGGAAGCGGGCATTGATACCGAAGATGATCTGCATATGTCGCGGCAGCAGGCGCTCGACCAGCGCGACTGGCCAGGTCTCGAGCGCTTCGGGCAGGAGAGTGTGGTTCGTGTAGGAGATTGTCGCGTTGGTGATCTCCCAGGCCTTCTCCCAATTGAACCTATGCTCGTCGAGCAGGAGCCGCATCAGCTCCGCCACAGCAAGGGAAGGGTGCGTATCGTTAAGCTGGATCGCAGCCTTCTCAGCGAGGTTGTCGAGGCTGCCGAACTGCCGGTGATGACGATGGACCAGGTCCTGCAATGACGCCGAGGTGAAGAAGAACTCCTGTCGAAGGCGCAATTCCTGCCCGGCTGGCGTCGAATCGTTGGGATAGAGGACTTTCGAGATCGCCTCGGCGCGATTGCGCTCTGCGACCGCGCCGACAAGGTCGCCCTTGTTGAAGGCGTCGAGGGAGAGCGGATGCATGGCGCGGGCGCGCCAGAGCCGCAGAGTCGTCGAATCGCGGCCGCGCCAGCCGACGACCGGTGTGTCATAGGCGACGGCGAACACCGTCTCCTCAGGCGTCCAGATAACCTGATCCGGCCCGCTCGCCGCGACCGAACCGCCGAAGCCGATGCGATAGGACGCCTCGCGTCGCTCGAACTCCCAGGGGTTGCGGAACGACAGCCAGTCCTCCGGCCGCTCGATCTGCCGGCCGCGCTCGATGCCCTGCTTGAACAGGCCATGATCGTAACGGATGCCGTAGCCGAGCGCCGGGACGCCAGTCGAGGCCATCGCCTCCATATAGCAGGCGGCCAGCCGGCCAAGGCCACCATTGCCGAGAGCAGCATCGGGTTCGATGGTCTCGATCGCCGGGAGCTCGACGCCGAGCTCGCGCATGGCCCGCGTCATCGGTTCGGTCAGCCCGAGATTGTTCAGCGTGTCGGCGAGCGAGCGGCCGATCAGGAATTCGAGCGAGAGGTAGTAGACCCGCTTGCGTCCTGTCGCGTAGCTCTCCTTCGTGCTCGCCTGCCAAACGTCGATCGCATGATCGCGGGTCGCCAGGATGCCCGCGGTCAGCCAGTCATGCGCTTGGGCGGCGGCGGGAGCTTTGCCGAGCGAATAGGTGAGTTTGCGCAGAATCTCGGACTTCAAACGATCGACCTGATCGTCGGGTTCGAAATGGACGGCTGCGGTTCGCTTGTCGGATAGATCGTTCAACCGCGATGTTCCTCTGCCTTGGAGAAGGTGTCGGCCAATGGCGCTGGTTGCCGGGCATGAGTCTAGGAGATGAGGATGCAATCGCCAAGGGTGGGTATCGCCTAGCCGGGGATGTGCACTGACGTTCGCCGGAATGCCCGACTGGCGATCTCGGCCATTTTTGTCGGCGCTGCGCACTGGCCGCGCCTCGACGGTGGGCTATTCTCGCACCCGCGTCACATGACCCATTTTTCTCCCGGGGCGGGTTTCGCGCTTGCCATAAAGGTGCAGGTGCGTGTTCGGCTCCGCTAGGAAATCGAGCCACCGCTCGGTGGCATCGCCGACGATATTCTCCATCTCGATGGTGCCGCGCCGCGTGACGGATCCTAGCGGCAGACCGCAAATGGCCCGCACATGCTGCTGGAATTGCGACGTGTTCGCTCCGTCGATCGTCCAATGAGCGGAATTGTGAACGCGCGGCGCGATCTCGTTGATGATAATACGTTCACCGGAATCGTCACTGATAACGAACATTTCGACTGCGATGATCCCAACATACTGCAAGGCGTCTGCAATTTTCTTCGCAGCAGAGATCGCGATCGCTGCCGTTTTACTCTGAATATTTGCAGGTACATGCGTGAACTGCAAAATGTGGTCGCGATGGACATTCTCGCAGATATCGAATGCGCAAAACTCGCCTTGAGCGGTGCGCGCGGCCACAACCGAGATTTCGCGAGTGAATGGAATAAAAGCTTCCAGAATAGCGGGCGCACCCGCCATTTCGTCGAAGGCTTGGCTAAGGCTGTCGTTGGCCGAAATCTTGATCTGGCCCTTGCCGTCATAGCCGAAACGTCTTGTCTTCAAAATGCAGGGCGAGCCTAAAGTTTGAACCCCGCGAGAAAGGTCGCTTATGGTGTCGATCGCGTGGAATGAGGCAACCGGCAAATTCAGGTTCGAAATGAAATCTTTTTCCAAGAGACGATCCTGGGTCGTTTCCAATGCATTGGCATTCGGATGGAGCGGACGCCGACTCGCCAGGACTGCTGCTGTCTTGGCAGGAACATTTTCGAATTCATAGGTGATGATATCAACGCTTTCTGCGAACGCCGCGAGAGCGATCTCGTCATCGTACGCTGCTTGCGTAATCTCAGCCGCAACGTCGCCGGCAGGGCTGTGCGGTTCCGGCGTGAAAATGTGGCTGGAGATACCCAGCTCGGCAGCTGCAAGCGCGATCATGCGGGCCAGTTGACCGCCACCCACGATGCCTAACCTGCTCCCGGGACCAAAGACGTTCGGCATCGACTTCACTGCAAGCTCCTGCGTGACTGACTGGCCCGGATGCTTCAGCCTATGCATGGCTGCCCCGAATTGCGTGTAGCTAGCGCTGCACGGTGCGCCAGGCAAATCAGTATGACGTCCGCTGCGTGGCGAACGGCCTGCTTCAACAAAAAATCACCTGCGTGCGGAACGTAGCCCAGCACTTCCGGTTTTCCGGTCGTCACCCTCTGTGAGGCGATCGATGAAACTGCGTGTTTCGACCACACTCACCTACCGGTTCGGCGGACCGACTCAGACGATCGGCCTTATCCAGGCCGCACAGTCGCCAGATCAAACGATCCTCGATGAAAATCTGTCCTGTGAGCCGAACGCCTTGCTGAAATGCGAGGCAGAGCCGGACGGTACGCGGAGATTTCGAGCCTCGTTCAATGGCGACGTAGCGATCAACTATTCGACAACAATCGACAACGGGCAACGGCAGCTTTTGCCTGCAACTGGCGTGCAGCATCTCTGGTCCGATCTACCATTGGAGGTCTTGCCCTATCTCCTGCCGAGTCGCTTCTGCCCGAGCGATCGCTTCCAGCGCTTCGCCTTGCGAGAATTTGGCAATGCTGGCGACGGGGTCGCGCGCGTCATGGCCGTCCTCGCCTGGGTCCACGATCACATCGATTATGTGGTCGGCACCAGTACTGCCGAGACGACGGCCGCAGAAACGTTCATGACCCGCGCTGGCGTCTGCCGCGACTTTACCCACCTGACGATCTCGCTTTGCCGAGCGCTCTCGATCCCGGCTCGTGCCGTCAGCGCTTACGCCTTTGCGCTCAATCCACCCGATTTTCACGCCATCGCGGAGGTCTATCTTGAAGGGGCTTGGTGGCTTGTCGATGCCACGCGTTTAGCGCCGGTCGAAGGGATGGTCCGGATCGCGCATGGCCGGGACGCGGCCGATATCGCGTTCCTGACCACCGACCAGGCCTGCCAGGTCGTATCCCAAGTTATTGAAGTCTCGGAAACGTAACGGGATGCGCTCCAATGTTCGAAGGTTTCGATACGGATTTTATCGAACTGAGCGATGCGACGCTGCGCGTGCGCCACGGTGGTACGGGCGAGCCTCTGCTGCTCCTGCACGGTCATCCGCGCACTCACACGACCTGGCATCGGGTAGCTCCATTACTGGCGTCCAAGTTTCGTGTCGTCTGTCCTGACCTCCGCGGCTTCGGCCAATCATCACGCCCCCCTGACTTGCCGGATCATGCCGGATCCTCGAAGCGCGCGAAGGCGCGTGATTGCCTGGAACTTATGGCTCGGCTGGGGTTCGACCAATTCCACGTCGCTGGGCATGATCGTGGCTCTTACACCGCTTTTCGGTTGGCAATGGATCATCCGCAAGCCGTGCGGCGCCTGGCCGTCATGGACTGTGTACCGATCCTTGAGGCCCTGGAGCGATGCACTGAAAAATTCGCGCGGCTCTGGTGGCATTGGTTTTTCTTCTGCCAGCCGGAAAAGCCTGAGCGGGCGATCATGGCCGATCCGGTCGCGTGGTATGGACCGGAGCCCGAGGCGATGGGACGGGACAACTATGAGGATTTTCTCTCCGCAATTCAGGCCCCCGGCACGGTTCGAGGCATGCTGGAAGACTATCGGGCCGGCTTGGCGGTGGATCGCCTTCACGACGAGGCGGATCGCGCGCGGGGGCGTACCTTGCAGTGCCCGCTACTTTGTCTGTGGTCCCAGCATGACGACCTGCCCGAACTTTACGGCGACATCCTTGGGGTCTGGCGTGCGTGGGCGCCGGACTGCCGGGGTCATGCCATCGCTAGCGGGCACCACATGGCAGAGGAGGCACCGGAGGAAGTGGTCTGGGCACTAAGTCAGTTTTTTGCACCGAACTGAGCGGTGCAACTGCAGCTCAGCCCCGCTTCTCCAAAAGCGCATTCAGCCGATCCTGCTTTTCGTTGAGCATATCTGCCAGACGTTCCTCGTGAGCTGCGCCAGATGCCGCCGCCGCTTGCTCTGTCAGCTCGGATATTTGCCGACGCAGGAGCGCGATCTGGTCGTCGAGCGCGTCGTTGTTGCCACTTGTAGACATTTGTTCATCCTTGGTGCTACGGATCTGCACCGTCAGGCGTGACCGCGCATATTGCTTGAGGACCTCCGCGGCACCAACGCTGCCGGCCAGTCCCTGTTCCAATCATGTCGATGGACTTACCGCCGGCACCGCTTGCATTGGCGCCCATCCAACCAATTACGACCGTTCGCCCGAGCGCATGCTTCGTGGAAAGCCACGATTTGCTTCGGCACCTTTGAGTGGTCTCGCTCAGGCTTGGTTTGTCGGCCGACCAGGATCGAGTGGGCTAGGCGAAGACGAAGGCTTTTGCTCGCTTCTCTGATCAGGCGCATTTTGTCCGGGCCCAGAACCGGGCCGCTCCATCGGTGTACCGGATCCTGGCTTCGGCCGACTGTCGCTAGCCCTGCGTGGCTGGCCAACGGTGTTGTCATTTCCGTGCTTGGTGCGGGGCATTCTGGCCTCCTTCAAACTATCGCCGGAATGCTCGCTAAATGCCGGGAGGTGTCGAAGGTTCCTGACGAGACGACGGCGGGGGAACATTGGCCGCTTGCGCGGGTTTGCGCAGAAGTTAGCAATTCCAGACAAACCTAGGTGTCCAAGACGCCAAATGCCGATACCGGCGGGCCAGAGAGGCATTTGGCGAGTCCACCTGACCATCAAGGTGATCGTTCAGTACGCCTCACCCGCTCAGAACCAAAGCGGAATCGAGCGCCTTGCTGGAGAGTTGCTTGGCGCCGCGTCGGAAATCGGCTTTGTCACGAAAGCAGTCACACGCGGCTCAACTTGCAATATTCGCTTTCGGCCAGCGGCTGAACGGCAGTTAGTGGCGCATCTTGTTCGGATAGCGTCCGGGCTTGTGGCGTTGATCTATGATGATCATTCATTCTGGAGATTCGTATCAACGGTTCGCTCGCGCTGAGAAGGCGTTCTGTGTCCCAATCAGCCCAAGCGAAGCAAATACTAACCGTTCAATTGCATGACTCAGTCGACAGGTTCCTCGTTCTAGCAGGAGCCCGGAGCGCCATTGATGACCGACAACGTTCTTCCACCTGCCGATGCGCCTTCGCCGCAAAAATGGCTCGGCGCAATATCGAGCCTGCATGACTGGCGGCGACGCATTGCTGATCTCTACGCATCGGTGAGGATAATGCCAGCCCAGGAAGGCTGGGCTCATTGGCGAAATGGGCGGGACGGCTTGTTTCGGGAGCACGCGCAGTCGCCGTTAACGTCAGACCGTCGCGCTTCGTTTCAGGCGCTGGACTATTTCGACTATGATCCGGCGCAGCGTTTCGCCGTCACGCTGGCGCCAGCCTCTCATCGCGAGACGATCGATATCGAGGTCGGCAACGATGGCCGAATGAGGATTGTGCCCTATGCATTGACCCGCGGCCTCGACGAGCCGCTCGGCGCCGAACTGACGCTCTATTGGATCGAGGGTTACGGGGGCGAGGTATTCCTACCTTTCGGCGATGCGACGAACAGGAATGAGACATTTCCCGGCGGTCGGTATTTGCTGGACACGATCAAGAGCGCCGATCTCGGCGCATCCGATGACGGCCGAATGATCCTGGATTTCAATTTCGCCTATTACCCTTCCTGCGCCTATTCGGAGGCGTGGGTGTGTCCACTCTCGCCTCCCGAAAATCGATTGCCGGTTGCGATCCGCGCTGGCGAACGCACCCTTTAAATTGTCAGGATCAAACTTCCGTTCGGCGTCATGGCGGGTCATCGCCCATGACAAATCGAGAGGTCCGCCTCGCCCAGCTGCGTCGGAACCAACTCCCGGGAGCAGGCGGCGCAAGACCCACGCCTTCAACCAGCGCACGACACCGGAGCTCGCCGGCACCGTCACGCGCATCTCGGCCGACATCAGCCGCGACCAGCAGACCGGCGCGACCTTTTGAATCATCCGCATCTCGCTGCTGGCCGTCGAGTTCGCCCGCCTCGGCACCAACCGCATCGCCGCCGGCATGCAAGTCGAGGCGTTCGTCAAAACCGAGGATCGAACTCCGCTCGAATACATCGTTAGGCCGCTGATGGACCAGATCGCGAAGGCATTCCGGGAGCGGTGGACGCGTATTGAGAGCAGTCGAACGGCAGGTTCGCGTATGGCGGGCGAATTGCCCGTATTTGGTGCGGATTAACCTTTGATCTCCGTTGCTCTAGGCCGGACCGTGTACCTAGAAATAGGCGCCTTCTCTTGCTTAGGAACGATAATGTCAAAAGACATAACGGAATTGCTCGAATTGTCTGCAATGGTCGTCGCGGCCTTTGTTCGTCATAACCGTGTTCCGCAAGCCGACTTCATCGGCCTAATTGAACAGACCTATGCGGCGATGGGCCGCCTGGGCCAAGAGCGGACTGCTGCATCCGCAGAAATGCCTGTTCCCGCAGTGCCGATCAAGAAATCCGTGACGCCTGACGCCATCTACAGCCTCGAAGATGGCAAACCATTCAAATCGCTCAAGCGACATCTGCGCACTGCCTATGACATGTCGCCGGATGAATACCGCATCAAATGGGGCCTGCCCGCCGACTATCCTATGGTCGCGCCAAGCTACGCTGAAGCGCGCTCTGCAATGGCGAAAAGCCTCGGGCTCGGCAGAAACAAAGGTCACAGCGCGCCGAAAGGGCGCGAGAAGGCACGATAGTCCTGGCCCGCTAAGAGTCCTCGGTAACTAAATCAGGGCCATTGCTGAAATGACGTGGTACCCGGAGCTATCCACGCCGTTCGAAGTCAACGGAGCGCCGGCGATCACGATGCGGCCATGTTGCGCTGCTGGGCATGCCGGAGACTAGGAAGCGGAGGCGACTACGCGGGCGCGCCGGGCTCCATGCGAAGCCGCGCCGCGGTCGCACTGCGTCATGGCGCGGTCATGACCCTGCACGTGGTCGAGTACTCCCAACGCAGCAGCTACGTACTCTTGTGGGGGAAGGGCTGCAGCAGCATCGCCGGCGCCATCGGGAAACTCCTTCGAGCTGTGGCGTTCAGCCCGGCCGCGCGGTAAACGTCTGGGCGGACCCAGGGTGAAGGTGACCGTTCAATTAGGTTCCATAATCTTCCTTATGCGAATCCAGCATACAGATTCAGCACGGCAAATCCGATCACCAGGCGCCGCCTTCAACGGCGCAAGGCCGAAATCGTCAGTTCTGGGACACTGAGAGTGCGCTCGGCCCGTCACCCCGTTGCACACTCCCTATGCGGCGCAGGTTCTCAGGATCGGGATCATCGTCCTGACGTGCTCGTCGATCCGCCCGAGCACATTTTCGGGAACGACGGTTCGCTCCGGAAGGCCCCACCAATGCGCATTGACGCGTTCGACGACGTCGACCACGGCCTTCAGCACGGCTGGCTCGGGAAGCCTTGCCCGATTGGCGAAGGCCTTCCATCGTGGTGCGGCGAGCGCCTTGAAGGCGCGTTCACCGCCGAGCGACAGGGCTAGCGCGTCGGCGGGAAGATAGGGGACTGTCGACAGGACGTCATAGATCGGCGCAAGCTCAGGCTTGTCGCCATTGCCCCGGTAGATCAGCGACCAGTTCTTGAGGTGCATGTCGCCGTTGCCGGTGATCGCCATGAGCGCCAGACGGCGCACGTACTCGAGCGCAGCCGCAGGCGCGACGGCGGCGCTCAAGGCCGCAGCAATGTCGTGATATGCAGCACCATCGTACTTGCGCGATGGATAGACCCCGAAAACCTGCGCGAAATCCTCGATATGGACGCGTTCGCCACTGGCGCCGCGATCGAAGCGTTTGACGAGGAGGACCTTGCCCTCCGACAGCGTGTCGAACTCCGTGGGGATGTCCTCGAAGTCGGATTTTCCGACAAGCTCGCGCTCGGGCACGTCCATGCCGATCGCCGCGGCCAGGGCAAGGTTGGCGAACTCGTTCTCGGACACGCCGGGAAACGCCGTCGAGGGAAATTTGGCGATGTACTGACCTTGCGCGTCGCCCATCGGCAGGGTCAGGCCTCCGCCGTTGCCGGTGTTCTTCATGACGGAGAGCTTCATCTGCACGCCCGCCAGCGAGAACCGGGCTTTCGGCTTGTCCTTCGAGGCGTCCTCGGTCACCGCCACCGTGCCGTCGCTTGGCAGGACACGCACGGCGCCGGGAAGGTCCGCGCCCAGGGCGGCAAGCAGATCGAAGTCGTTTCCGGCGCGCACCTGACCAGCGTGGTGCTTTTCCATTGCCTCGCGCAGTTTGTCTTCCGGAAGAAGATTGGCGAAGAACGCTGGCAAGGCGCCAGCGAGAGGCCTGGGATCCCTGCGCAGCCCACCGGCGGCCGCCCGGAAGGATAGGCTGAGGATGGCAAGACCGCCGGTCGCCCGATAGGCGTCGTCAAAGCTAAAAGCGTTGAAGTCGCCTGGTGTCCTGACGATCGTGCCGACCTTCAGCTCGTGCAGCAGCACATCGAGGGAGGGGATGGTCGCCGGCCCTTCAAACCTCCGAGCCACGATCGCGCTCTTCGGGTTGGGGAGCAAAAGCAGGCAGATCGTCATCGGCATGCGGCTGCAGCAAAGATCTGACCGCTGGAACCATGGCTTGCGGGATCAGCATCAACTCGAGGCCCAGCGCGCGGGTGATGTTGATCAAGGTGGTCGCGCGCGCCGCGGACGCGCCCGTTTCAATGTCGCGATAGCGCGGGCGCGAGATGCCGGCGAGGTCCGCGACCTGTTCCTGCGTCAAAGACGCGGCAAGCCGCGCCTGCTTCAGCAGACGGCCGATATCCAGCAGGGCCGCCGATTCAGATGACATTGATGACACCTATACGTCTCATATTAAGCCAAATTGATACCTGTAGATATCTTTTGCAGCGCCTAAGTCAAGCAACTAGATATGTTTGCGGATCATATAAGCGAAAAAAGATCCTCAAACATATCATAGTGCAAGGCAAGAAAGGTGGATAGAGTTGATGCATAGCGCCGCCGAGCGATGCCCATGTTGCCCAAAGCGCCCATCCCAGCGGCCGCTCACTGCCGCAAGAGCCTCAGTTCGGCTTCGATGAAGCTGCGCCAAGAGTAGACATGGGAGGCCGGCGTCACGGCCGCAATTATGAGGCAGTCGCTTCCAGCTGCTCGATCGCGGCCGAGCCAGCGAAGTCGAGCGACGATAGCCGCTCCCAAATCGAGACGTGCGCCTGACGTCAAACACGCGACTTTTCGTCGTCGCCGAATCCATAATTCAGGGCTGCGAGGGCCTGTGCAGCCTCGGCAAGAGACATGTCAGTGGTCGATCTCTCGCCAAGAGCCCCCGTCAGATCGGAGAAAGTTGCATTCTGCTCGTCCTCGACAGCCGCGATGATGCGACGCAGGTCGCAATCTTCACCAGTTGACCTTGGCGAGGCTCCTAGCCTCAGTTCCTTGGCGTGTTTCGGTCGCGACGGGGACGAAGCGGTCTTGATTTGTACCGATTGAGCCACCTGGAGTCCGACGGGCTTTCTTACCGTATCGTGAGGTTCCGGCGTCGTTGGCGGGTGGCTTTCGGCCATGCTCTCGCCCCCTGCATCGGCTTTTGCACGCCTGTCGCGTTCGTTCGCTCCCAGGCCAGCCCCGGCACCAATTGCACCGCCGAACGGCTCATCCAGCCATTCTCCCAACCGCGGCAATTTGGGCGGTGATCCACTGGCTGCCGCGCAGAGTGCCCGGTAGGGCTGATCGCGAAAATGCCGGATCTTGGTGAGCTCAAAGGAAGGCGAATTCTTCACCATCAGGATCGAAAGCCGCGCCGACATTTGGCGCAACTCTAGTGGGCTGCGCAGTGGCCGAGGCGTATAGTGCGGCGCCCAGACGCGCGACGTGAAGATCCCTTGTCCTGGCCGCATCACCGGCGTCTTGTAAACTTGGGTTGTCTCGCCGAGCATCTTCGACACGAATTCCGAGGTGTCGAGATCGTTGACCTGGATGAACAGTTTGATCTGCGATCCCGAGACCGTCGTGATCCGCCGGCTCTTGCCATAGAGCTCGTCGAGCTGAGCGATATCCTGCATGACGATCGCCATGCGAAAGCCGTAGCCGGCCGAGATCGTGATCTTGGAGATCAAGGAGTCCATGCGCCCGACATGGTAGAACTCGTCGAGCATGAGCAGGACCTGATGCGGCTCGTCGAGCCCGGGGATCTTCTCCATCAGCAGGTCGTGGATTTGCTGAAACAGGATCCGGATCAGGGGCCGGAAGATCGAGAGTTCCGCGATCGTACAGCCGATAAAGATCGTCATGGGTCGGCGGCGCAGCTCGCGGATGTCGAAATCTGAGGTTTTGGTCGCAGCCGAGATAAGCCCGTTGTTCCACAGGCTCATCGCCATGTTGACGTTGAAGACGGCGCTGTTGCGCGTTTCGGGCTCGAGCGCGCTGTATTGATTGAAGCTGTCGAGGATCCAGGTCGGCAGGTACACGCTCTCGGTGTTGACGATCGCGCGCAAGACCGTCGAGATGTCCTTGCCGGTCGTCGTCATGCGCGCGACCGTGCGCATGTGCTGGGCGGTCGCCGTGAGCGGCGACGCGAGCACATAGCCGATCAGCGCCGAGAGCAGCAGGCGCCCTGCCCCGGCCCAGGTGTCGTCGGCCTTCTCCGGAATGACGAAGCTCGCGACGACCAGGCAATCGGTCGCCATGCGCTCGTCGCGCCGCACGAAGTCGAGCGGATTGTAGCGATGGGTATCGGCCGACCCCGGCGAGAACATGAAGACCTTGTTCCCTTGCTGCTCCCGGTGGCTCGCGAGCGCGTCAAAATTCTCGCGCTTCGGATCGAAAAACACGGCCGATCCTTGCCAGAGATAGCCGTTGGGCAGCACAAAGCCTGTGCCCTTGCCCGATCGGGAGGGGCCGACGACGAGGATATGGGCCGGTTCGTCCGAGCGGATGGTGACGCCGTTGAGCCTGCCCAGAATGATGCCGTGCTTGCCGGTCAGGCCCAGCTTCGCGGCCTCCACGATCGTGCCGAACCGGGCGGCGCCGAAAGGCATCTGCCGGCGGTTGATGAATCCAACGAGAGCAAGCCCGGCGCCGGTGGCGAACACGGCGCCGACGGCATACCCAGCTCGGATCAGCGCCTCGATCTGGGTCGGCGGATAGAACAGGCGCTCGTGGAAGTGCCGCCAGGCGATGAAGGCGAATCCGGCGGATCGATCGGCGTTCTGCGTCTTGAGCAGCGCCCAGCGTTGCGCTCCTTCGCTCGGAAACCGCAACGGAGCCCAGCGCAGGCCGACGACGACCTCGTAGGCCAGGCTCCACAGCAGCCAGAAGGCGATCAACAGCAGGATGCCGGTGCCGATCCTAGCGACGACGACGCGTGCCATGGCGCCCCCCTGCCCGATTGGCTTGCCATGCCTCCATGCGCGCAAAATAAATCGCCGAAGTCCCACGCCAGCCGCCGATCTTGGTCTGCTGGATCACGATCGGCAGGACCGATCTGATATAGGCTATGATCTCCTCGCGTTTCAGGCCGAGACCGGCTTGCATCACCATCAGGGCGAGCTGCTCGAACGCGCCCGCCGGGCTGTCGGCGTGTACTGTGGTGATGCTACCGGGATGTCCCGTATTGATCGCGCGGAGGAAGGAATATGCCTCCGCGCCGCGGATCTCGCCAAGGAAGATCCGGTCGGGGCGCAGGCGTAGCGAGGCCTGCAGCAGCATCTCGACAGTGACGCGCGCTTGGCCCTGATCGCCCTTCGAGGCAATGAGCGGCAGGTGGTTCTGCTGGATCGGCCTGACCTCACGCGTATCCTCGATCGTGATGATCCGCTCGTCGGTGGGAACCTCCTTCAGGATCGCGTTGAGGAAGGTGGTCTTGCCCGAGCTGGTGCCGCCCGAGAGCAGGATGGAGTAACGGCTGGCCACGGCGAGCCGGATGAAGTCCTCGATCCGGCCGGCATCGAGATGCGCGCAGAGCGCGAGATCGGTTTGCGAGAGAGCCCCCTCCCCTGCGGCCTCGACCTGCCTGAACGAACCGAGCCGGCGATAATCGTCGAGGCGCATCTCCTTGATGACCTGCTTGCGGATCGCTAGGGCTCCGCCGGCCGTCGTCGCTGGCGGGATCACGCCCTGGAAGCGCTCGCCGGACGGTAGCGCAGCCGACAGCAGCGGATGTTCCTCGTTGACGCTCTGGCCGGACTGTCCGGCCACGCGCTCGGCGAGATGGCGGATCGCCTGCTCCGTCAGAGGCGGAACCTCGTGGCGTTCCATCGCCGATCGCCCGAAGCGCTCGACCCAGACCACGCCGGGACCATTGGCGCAGATCTCGACCACCTGGTCGTCGTCGAGCCAGGGCCGCAGCGGCGCGAGCGCGCGGTCAAGGAAGACCGTGAGGTTTCTTGGCTGTGCGCTCACGCCGAAGCTCCTGCAGCGCCTCCTTCACCGGATCGGGGTAGAGGGCGGAAAAATCCAGATCCCGCCGCACCAAGACGATGATCCGCGTACCCTGGTCGAGATGGATCGTCGGCGGAATGTCGATCGAATTCTTGAGCGCCTCCTGCGCGATATTGGTCAAGGTCTGCGAGACATTCTGAGCTGCAATCTGCCGGGCCTGCAGCGAGAGCTGATTTTGGTTCACCCCAGTCTGCGTCTGGGTGACAAGGCCGGTCACGGGATCGGTCGTGGTGATGACTGTGCCATTGCCGGTGCTGCCGGAATTCTGGCCGAAGCCGCTGAGGAACTGCGCTGCGCCGCCGACGAGCGACAACAGGATCGCGGCGCCGAAGCGCTCGACATAGTGGTCGTCGACGGTTCCGGCGCTGCCCGCCCGGCCGAGCTCATCGATCCCGTTCGAACCGAGCTGGACGGAGACGCCGTCGGAGCGCAGCAGCCGCGTCCACACCACGAAGACACGGGTCTGCCCGCGGGTGAGGCCGGATTTGTACTCGCCGACGAGCCGACTACCGGCCGGGATCAGCACGCGACGGCCGTCGAAGGACCAGACATTCTCCGTTACGATCGCGCGGATCATGCCGGGCAGATCGCTTTGGACGGCAGTTTCCAGCACGCCCCGGATCATCGTGCCCTGTGCCACCAACGCGTCGATCCGGTCGTGTCTGGTCGCACGCGAGATCTCGACGCCGGCAGCGGAAACCGAGGCGAGGAAACGCCGATTGGGGTCGTCGTCGGAAGCGGCTGCCGCCGCGGCGGATGACTCCGGACTCCTGGCGCCCGGCGTCGCGCTATTGTCCGAAATGACCTGAGACGCGCGCAGACGCTCCCATTTCCGACGCTCCTCTTCCGCCAGCCGCTGACGCTCGAGCTCGGCTGCTCGGCGCGCCTCATCGTCATTGGAAGCTGCGGCCGGAAGCGGAGGTTCAGGAGCGGGCGGTGGCTGTATGGTCTGGGGAGGAGGCGGTGGGGGCGGCGGCTCGACCGGAGCCTGCGGGATGACGATCGTGCCCTGATCGGTCTGCGGTCGCGGCGCCGACAGCGATGGCGCCGGAAACTGCGTCGTCGTGAACTCCTCCTTGTCCGGCGTCGTCATGATGGTCGAGCGCTGACTGGTCGTGCGATGGATCAGCCAGCCGGCGACGATCAGCGCACCGGCGGGAACACCGACGGTGACAAGCCGACTGAGGACGGTGCGGCCGCGCGCGACAGAAGTCGCGGCGGCGGCCTCCAGCTCAAACGCGCGATACTCGTCAGCGCTCGGCATCTCTCCTCCTTATTGCCCGGTCGCCCCGACACGCTGCGGCCCATAGGGCTCGAGCCCGGTCGGCTCATGCAGATTGCTGCGGCGGCGGTTGAAGATGCACGTCGCATCCTGGCCATTGCGCAGAGTCCACTGCGCCGCGACCTTGTCGGCGACGACATAAGGTCCTTCCGTCCGGACATTGACGAGGCTCTCGTTGCGATCGCCGTCGACGATGTAGATCGCCGGCGTCTCGCCCTCGAAACGGAACCAGGTCTTGGTCCCGTCGTCGAAGACCGTCAGCGGCTTGTTCGCTGAGGCGCCCTTGTAGCCATAGTCGCTATTGGCATTGCCGATGTTGAGTGCCTTGAGATTTGGGTATGCCGCACGGTCCCTCGCCGCTGCGAGCAAGCGGATATCCGCTTCGTCATCCGGAAAGCGAAATCGCACCGCAAAGGTCTGGCCTTGGACGCGATGCGTGTTCGAGCGCAGCAAGAGGACATAGACGCGCTTGCTGGTTACAACATTGAGGTTCGACTGGGCGTTCTTCTCCACCGGCTTGACGAAGATGATGTCGCCCTTGCGGTTGGGCTCGACCTTCCAGGCAATCGCGTCGCCGAGCGCCAGCGTCTCGATCTTCTCGTCGGACTGAAGCTGGATCATCGTCGAGGTGCCGTAGCTGGCGTCGATCGCCGTGACATTGTCGCGGTTGTAGGTGACCTCGCGGATTCGCGCGTCGGTCCGTCCCGGCCGTGGCGTTGCCTCGGCAAAGGCCGCGGAGATCGTCGGGGCTGAGATCGCAAGGCCAAGCAGCAAGGGCCAGATCACGGCTGGCCTCCGACCGTTCCCGGCGACGGGGCGGTCTCCTGGTCGCGGCGATATTCCAGCGCCTGAAAGCCGAGTGGATTGTCGAAACGCCACTGGTTGCGCATCGGCGTCGCAGTGTAGCGAAAGCGGACGAGGGAGACCCAATGCCGGGTCAGGATGCTGGTCGCTGATTTCTGGTCGGTCGAAAAGCGGACCAGTGCCGTGCGGTTATTCGGGAAGGTGACGGATTTGATGGTGACCGCGACCTCGGTGTTCGAGCCGAGGAGCTTGACGGGGTTGTTCGGATTCGCCGGTGAGTAGACCTCGGTGAGCTCGCGCGCGGCATCCCCCGCCGAGAGCAACTGCGCCAGGTCGAAATTGTCCTTGAGGGCGCGCGGGTCATAGGTCTCGCGCGCCTTGATGTAGCGCACGACGCCGAACATGGTGACGGCCTCGTCCTGGCTGAGCGCGCCCTCGGCCATCGGCCGCTTGACCTCGACGAAGCCCGTCGTCTTGTCGACCACGACCATATAAGGCTCGTAGGTCTTGAGCGGGACGAGCAGGGCGAGCAGTCCGAGCGCGACCACCGCGACAACCGTCATCACCGCGGCGACGATCCAGGCAAGCGCTCGCGAATTGCGGTTGCGGCGGGCAAGATCGTGTTCCCAGGTCGCCCCTTCCGCATAATAGCGCGGGTCGGCACGCGGTGGATCAGACGCCGCGGTGCCGCTCATCACCGCGCTCCCCGCTCAGCCGATCCGGGCGTAGCGGCCTGATTGCGGATCTGATCGGCGAGCCGCCGGAACTCGGGGGTCTCGGCCCAGGAGCCGGCGCGCAAGCCGACGCGGGCACGCTGGCGGGCGGTGAGCTCCTCGCGCCGCGAGAGCGCTGCCGGCTGCAACGGATTGCGCAAATCGAGCCGCGCGCGGTTGGCGGCGAGACCGAGACGATAGCCGCTGGCGGTCGCGAGCACGCTGCCGATCCGCGGAGCGTTGATCGGCACGCCGCCGGCGATCGCCGCGGCGACATTGTTGATCTGGGCGAGCAGCAGGATGCCGATGATGGCGAGCAGGACGACCGGACCGATCGTCGCCCAGGTCGCCGATTTGCTGCCGGCGACGCCGTTCAGCGCATCGATCGACTGCTGGATCAGCGAGACGTAGAAGGCCAGAAATGCATAGACCAGGACCTGCACCACAAAATATTGCGCGATCGCGCCGAGCCAGCCGCTGAAGAAGCGGCTCGTCACGCCAAAGAGCAGCAGAATGATGAAGACGGGTGCCAGCGCGAGCAGCAGCCACATGAATATCTTCGACAGGATGATCAGGAAGATTGCAAAGCCGATCAGGATCGCCATCGCGACATAGAAGACGGCCGCGAAGATATACGGTCCCCAGTTGGTGATGCCGGCATTCTGCAGGAAGGCTTCGGTCGCGCGATTCGTTGTATCCCACATGTTCTGCAGGGCATTCTGGACGCCGTTGACCGACGTGAGATTGGCCGAGGTGCCGGTGTTGTCGGCCGTGGTGACGACGCTGAGAAGCGCGTTGCCGATCGCCGAAGGACCGCTGTTCATCGCGTTGTAGACGAGCGTCTGGAAATCGCTCCAGCCTGTGGCCAGCGTGTAGATGATGAAGGCCCGAAACAGTCGGAAGGCATGGTCGGATGGCCCACCGGTCGCCGTGCCTTGCCAGATGCCGACCCCCCAGAGGATCACATAAAGCGTGAGCATGAGGCCGGCGACGCCGGTCGCGCCGCCGGAGGTCGCGGCATTCGCCAAAGCCTGGTAGGCGCTCGAGACGTAAGTCTCGCCGATCCGATCGACGGATTGCAGGAGCGAGGTGACGCTGAAGGAATTGGCCATCGTCGTCCTCAGATCGTTCGCATCGGGCCGCAGGGTGCGAGCGAGGCGAACGCGGCCAGCGGCTGTGTTGGATCACCCGCGCGGGATGCGATCGAGGCCGCGTCCTCGTCGGCCGAGCACGGCGCCTTCAACGGCTTGTAGGCGCAGCCGCCGAAAAGACCCGCGAGCAGCGCGAGGGTCGTCAGTGTGCACGCGAGGGCGACGGCACCGGTCCCTTTTGCGGTGATGGCCTGGCGCGGGGCGCCGCCTTCGGCGCGTCGTCCGAACTGTGTTCCGGGCGTTTCGACGGGGCTGTCGACCAGCCGATCGCGGCCGCGACGACAGCGACATCCAATCCGCCCGGACACCACAGCACGATCTTGCCGGCACCGGGCCCTCATTGGGAGAACTTCATGGCGCGCGCGACGGCTGATTCCGCCGCGAGACGATCGAGATTGGCCTGGTTGGCTGCAGCCGCGGCGGTATTGACCGTACCGGTGAGCTCGTTGATCGTGTGGCCAGTCTGGATCTGGACTTGCGTGTTTTGGTCGACGCTGCCCTTCAGGTCCTGAGCCTGTCCGATCTGCTGGCCGCCTTGCGTAAAAGCCTGCGAGCGCTGCTTCACCGCCCCTTGCGTGGAATCGATCAGCCCCGACAGGGTCGCGGCCACATTGACCGAGGTCTTGTAGGCGGTGTCGACGGGATGGGCCTTGCCACTGACCATGCCGGTGACGGTCTGCACGAGCTGGAGCCCGTTGATCAGCGAGGACACGATGTTTTGCGAGCCTGAGCCGATGCCGGCGAAGGAGAGCGTGCCGCCCGAGATCACCGAGCCGAGCGACGGGGCCGAGCCCATCGAGAAGCCGTCGCCCAGCGCCATTTGAGCGAGCGAGCCTTGTGCCTGCGAGGAGCGATCCCCCGTGACGGCGGCCAGCGTCTTTTGGGTGAAGTGCATGATCTGCTGATCAGCGCTGAGGATCTGCCGCGTCGTCGCGGCGATTTCCTGGGCTTTGATCAGATTGGCGTCGTCGCGGGTCCGGACCTGCGAGAGGGCTGGGCCCACAAAGCCGAGCGCGATGCCTGAGAGCAGCAAACCAAAGCGCATCGATCTCTCCCTTATCGGTTGCTGGCGGCCGCGGCCGCGCTCTGGATCTGCTCGAGGAAGAACAGGACGTTGCCGGCGCTATCGACATAGCGGGGGGCGACGCAGGCCGGGTCGCCTGAAGCTCCGGTCCCACCAAGATGACAGCTAGCTGTCGTCCGGCAGGGATCGAGCGCGCTGCCCGATCCGGTCGCGCCGGCGGAGCAGACTAGGCCGGCCGATGTCGGGCGGATGGCGCCGCTGGCGCGCATCCCGCCCGCGGCGCGGCTGGCGTCGCCATTGCGCGCCAGGTTGAGCGCATTCAGCGCCGTGACCCAAAGATTGGTCGAGTTGATTGCCTCGTTCCAGGCGAGGTTGTTCAGGATCCGGGCGGCACTGTTCGTGTCGAGGGCCGCCATCACCGTCTCGCCCGTACCAGCCTGCTGGCCTGCGGTGCGAAATCCGTTCCGCGCCGCCTGGAGCGTCGAGCGGCTGGCATCGAGGCCGCCGACGACCTTGCCGGCCGACTGGAACAGGGTCTGATGGCCGAGCGTGGCTCCTTTCGCTCGGATATCCGGCGCGACGGAACTCTCCGGGCTGTACGACTGAACTTTGCGCGCACCGTCACCGCTCTGCGGCTGCACGTTCGGGTTGCTGACGTTCGCCTTCTTGCCGGTGGTTACCGCGCATTTGATGCCGATGCTGGCGTTCTTTCTGTGGTTTTTGATTGGAACGAGTTTGACCTTGATCCCGGCGGTCTGCGACTGCCTCGTCAGCAGGGCGGCGTCGTTGACGGGGACGTTGGCGAGAGCCGGACGTACGGCGAAGAGCCCGAACACAATCATGATGATGAGGTGAGTGGGCCTCATGACGCCCTCCTCCCGAGGAAGACCGGCAGCCAGGCCGAGGGATCGTCGCCAAGGCGCGCTCGTAGGGCATCGAGCTCGGCCACCGTCTCCGTCCGGCCGGAGAGGACCTTGATGAGATCAGGCATGCCGGCGAGGTTCAGCCGCGCGACGACGCTGTCACGCCCGTGCTTGATCAGGAAGGAGCGGCTTTCCGGCGCCGTTGCTCGGATCCAGGCGACCTCGCGGCCGGACAGCCGGAACGCCTGGGCGTAGCTATCGTCGTCAGCCTTGGGATTCGGAAAGAAGATGTTGGTGCTGGTCTGCTCGATCAGCGTGTTCGATGATTTCGATCGGACGATATCGGCGGCTGACTGCGTGCCGAAACCGATGATGCCGTTCTGCTTGCGGATGGTCTTGAGCTTGTCGCGGATGAAGAAGGCGAAGACATTGTCATCGAGCAGGCGCCAGCCCTCGTCGAGGAAGATCATCACCGGATCGCCGGTGAGAAGCTCCTCGGTGCGATGGAAGATGTACATCAACGCCGCGGTGCGAATGACGGGGTCGTCGAGCACCCGGGTCATGTCGAAGCCGAACACGCTCGAAATCGAGAAGCGGTCCTCGTCATTGTCGAAGAGCCAGCCGCGCTGGTCTGCCCGCATCCAGCTTTCGAGACGGGCGAGCAGATCGCCCTCGCTAGCCCGGATGCGACCGCGCAGGAGGGTCGAGAAGACGTTCAGCGTCCGTCCCTCGGGACCGGCGCCGAGCGAGGCTGCGATCGCATTGCGGATGACCTGCTCTTCCGACGCCGAGAGTTCGCCGCCATGCGTCGGCCGCAACATGAAGGCGAAGAGCTGGAACAGGAATTCGCGATTGGGCGCGATATCCGGCAGCGACAGCGGATTGAAGCCGGTCGGCTCTCCCGGAACGAGCGTCTCGTACTGGCCACCCAGAGCGCGAATGAAGATCTCGGCGCCGCGATCCTTGTCGATGAAGACGAGTTTCGGTCGAGGTTGCACCCGCTGGGTCTGCGCCGCGATAAAGGACAGGAACACCGTCTTGCCCGATCCTGTCGGGCCGACCACGGTGAAGTTGCCGATGTCACGGATATGATGGTTGTAATGATAGGCCGTCTGCGATGTCGTCTCGAAAACCGAGATCGCCGGACCCCAATGATTGCCCGTGGGCCTGCCGCTCGGATAATTGTGCAGCGAGGTCAGGCCGGCGAAGTTCTTCGACGAGAGGATCGATTTGCGGGCGATATAGGCGAAATTGCCGGGGAGCTGCGCCCAGAAGGCTGGCTCGCAATTGAGGTCCTCGCGCACCCAGATCACCGAACGATCGGTCAGCGCGGAGCCGACGGCGGTCACTGTTGCGCCAACCTCGGCAAGATCGCGACCGAGGCACATCACCGTCATGTGGTGCTCGCCATAGATCGCCTCGGAGGCGAGGAGCTCGTCGCGGGCCACATCGAGATGCTCGGCGACGATCGAGCCAGCCTCATCCGACATGTCGACCTGCCGGGAGACGCGCTCGATCTGCCTGGCAGCTTCCGGACGGTCGACGATCGCGAAGCTTTGCGTCGCGATGAACTCATGCGGCACCCGTAGCAGATTGTCGAAGGAGCCGGGGCCGGTCTGGGCCGGATATTCCCGGATCGAAACCATCGCGCCAAAGCGCGTGTCGGCGGGGCCGGCACCTCTGAGCTCGATCGCGTTGCGTCCGAAGAAGAGGCGCTTGGTCGCCAGCGCGTCAGCCAGATCCATGCGCGGCAGATGCATCGGCCGCGGCATCCCGCCATTGACGAGCTGGACCAGGAACTCCAGCGGTTCGGAGAACCAGACGCCGTAGCGACTGACGACGCCAAGCTGCCGGATGCCGTAGCCCGACAGGTTTTCGCGCACGGCGGTCGCGGCATCGCGTAATTCGGTCAGTGCTGTTTGCTGAGCAGCCAAGGCGCCGGACAGGTCCTTGCGGCCGATGAGCTTCGCCATCATCGCTTCGAAGGTGCCGGCCTGGCCTTGCAGCGGGCGGCGCACGATCGAAAGATAAAGGTCGTTGACGAACATCCGCTGCTGCGACAGCGCCGCGTTGTAGCGCTCGTCGAGCTCCCGGCAGAACGCGTTGTCGAAGCTCGACTCGATCCGCGGCTGGACCTCGCGCCGCACGATATGCGAGACCAGCGCGAAGCGGGAATTCGCCAACGTCCGGACGACGTCGTTGCGGCCGAGCAGGCGGGCATTGACCTCGCTGATATCGGAGGTCTCGAAGGAATAGCCTTCGACCTTGAAGACGGTCAGCACCAGCCCGTTGAGCGTACGGATGACGTGGTCGTCGACATGTCGGGTGTAGGGTACATGCGAGCTGACCGGCCGCTCTCGCCGCGAGACCGCACCGAAAGTCAGTTCGTCGAGAAGGGCGCGGGCGATCATCTCGCCCTACACGCGATAGCTGTCGGCGCTCCAAAAGGAGCGCGAGCGAGGCGGGCACTTGGCGGATCTGACGACCAGGATCTCGAAGATCCGATCATCCCGCACCGTCATGACGAAGCCGAGCAGATGCAACGGTATCGCCACCAGCAGCAGCAGCAGATTGTGCGAGACGAGGAAGCAGACGCTCGTCACCACACCGTTCAGCATGAAGTACATGTAGGGCACGCCCATCAGCGTCGGCGCTCGCGTCAGTCCCTTGACCAGGGGCGTAATCAACGGATCCTCCAGCCCGGGTTCGGTCATTGGCCGACAGCCGACTGGAAGAACTGGACGATCTGCGCCGACCCGAAGACCAGGACGATACCGAAGATGACGCTGCCGGCGATGCCCCAGGTCAGCCGCGCCGTCCAGGCGAAGAAGCCGCAGGCGATGACCGCGAGCGTCGCTAGCGAGGTTGCGATCGGACCGGTCATCGTCGAGACCAGTTGCTGGAGGGTCGACTGGACCGGCTGCAGTGTGCCGGCCTGGGCGAACGCCTCGCTTGCACCGAGGCCGAGCAACCAAACGGCGAAGGCGGCGTCAGAGGTCGTGATCTTCATGGAAGCTCCTGTTCAGTCGATGTGCATGACGAAGCCGTCGCTCCAGCCGGTGCTGGTCGATGACTTGGACGGAGATCTGCCGGCGGCGGCACGGCCGGGGGCAGGCAATGTGTAGAAGTCGTTGATGACCTCGGCGACGTAGCGCAGGGTCTCTGCGTAGGCGGGAACGCCCCGGCTTTTCTCGACCGCGTCCTCGCCGGCATTGTAGGCGGCGAGGATATAAAGCGGATTCCGGTACTTCTCGTGCAGCTCGCGCAGAAAGCGGATGCCTCCGCGCACATTGCCGGCTGGGTCGCACAAATCGACATCGAATCGCTTTGCCGTCGTCGGCATGAGCTGCATCAGCCCAAAGGCGCCCTTCTGCGAGATCGCGACCGAGTTGAAGCGGCTTTCGGTCTTCGCCACCGAAAGCACGAAGTCCGGATAAAAATTCTCTTCGCTGGCGATGCGCGCCACCAGCGCACGCGCCGCTTCGAGCGAAAGCGGCTTGTCAATGGCGCAAGGCGGCGTCCGCCCTCCCCTCCCGGCCTTTGGAGGAGCTGGAGCCGGCGAGGCCGGCAGCACCCGGCCCGATGCGTCGACAATGGCCAGCCGCGGCGCTGCGCGATCCTGCGCATGAGCGAGGGTCAAACCTGCCGCGACGAGCGGCAATCCGACTGCCAGGCCTCGAATTCGCATGCCTCACCTCTTCCAATCTAATATCTATTAGAGTAGATATTAGTCCTGTCGTAACCGCTTCGGCATGGTCCGGTCAAGCCCGGTCACGGAGGAACGATGAGAGGCAAAGCCGTCTTGGCGATGTTGGTGCTAGGCGCGATGGACCCGTTTTCTGGCGCGCCAGCGGCGGCGCAGGACGCCTCCTTCGGCTGCAAGGTGCTGCTCTGCTCGGCTGCGACCTCACCCGGATGGCCGAGCATCCCTTATTGCGTGCCGATCATGCAAAACCTGTTTCGGCTTCTCGCCAGGGGCGGGGGGTGGCCGAGCTGCGACGAAGCGCGCACCAGCAGTCTCGGATACGAGCCCTATCAGGCATGTCCCCAAGGACAGACACCGGTTCGGGCTGGGGAGGATTTGGGCACAGCGCCGCTCGAAAGCCCCGATGGCAGCTTGTGCGCCGACCTGTCGAAACCGCAGCAGGAATGCGGGGCGGCTACGGGCTGCCGCACGCGCTATCCGACGACATCGCGCGCAACGCGTCGTGAGCCGCATTTCGTCGACATCGCCACGGAAAGCGGCGTCCAGCGCTTCTACTTCTCGCTGCGGGGCTATTGAGATGAGGTGCGGGCGATCAACGGTCTTCGCGATTATGTCGCTTCTGACGGCTGCCAGCGTGACAGCGCAGACGGCGTCGCGCTGGTACCCGGTCCCAGCGCGGGCACAGTACCTAACCGGCGACAGCTGGTCGAATGCGGGAACCACCTACCGCCTTTATGGCGTGCAGTCCTGCCTGCGTGGCACCAGCTTCACCAATGCCCATGGCATCCGCCGCGACTGCGGCGAGGCCTCGCTGGCCATGTTGATCGCGCTCATCCGAGATCTGAAGCCGCAATGTTATGACGCGGCCGTGTTGCCGCAGAGCCGGACAGTCTTCGTTCTCTGTATTGCCGCGCGCAGCGATGGATCGGGGGCGGGCTCACGGATCGATCTCGGCACCGCTCTGATCGCAACCGGGTTCGCCTTTGCCGCGCTGAAGGCCGACGGAAAGCCGGTGCACCAATCCTATCTCGTCGCCCAGAATGTCGCGCAACAGGTCCGCGCCGGACTCTGGGCCTTTGCCGATCTCCCCGACCCCAACGCGATGATCCTGGGTGCGCTTCGCCAAGCTGCGGCGGGCGCGTCACCGCGATGATCAGCGACGCTCACAGCAACCTGCAAGCGCCAGCTCCGCAGGCGGTTCGGCGCATCCAGCGCACCTTGATGGTGCTCGCGCTAGCGATTGCGGGCATGACGCTGGCGACCGGCTCCCGAGGTCAGGATTCCAGTGCGAACCGCTATCAGCCGAAGCAGTCCACGCAGGTGCCGCCAATGCGGGTCGAGGTGGTCGACGGCGTGCGCGTCCGCGATATCGAGACGGGAAAGATCTATCGTCTTTTCGGCATCGACGCCTGTGCTCCTGCTCAAACCGCCATGCTGGGTCGTCAACCCTGGCCATGCGGGACTGTTGCCATCGCCTGGCTTGTCAACGCAACGCTGAACAAGTGGCTGACCTGCGCGCCGATCCGTGAGCAGGAAGGCGAGCAAGTCGCCCGCTGCGCCACGGCAAGCCATCTCGATCTTTCTGCCGGCATGCTGAAAGAAGGGCTCGCAGTTGCCGTGCCGGCCGCCGAGGGAGATCCCGCGATCCGGGCCTATTTCGCGGCTGAGGAGCAGGCCCGGAAGGCTTTTCGCGGCCTCTGGTCGAGCACCTTCCAGATGCCGTGGAATTGGCGGGGCGAGCACGGCGATCACAGGAAATCCGCCAAATCCGGGCAGGCCGCGCGATGATCCGACCGGGTATCATTCCCACGGTGCTGCTGGTCGCTGCCCTCGGCGGCTGCGCCGCATCGAAGTCGCCCTCCATCCTCGCCGAGCTGCCGGCGGATCCAGGACTCCCGGAGCCGCTCTACACGCCTGATCGCGTAGTGCCCGGACGACTTTCATACGCGCCCGACGGCGCACGGTTTCCGCCGATACTGACCGAGCGTACTTCCTATCCGACCCAGCCGGAGGCCAATGCCGCCTATCGGCGGCTGATCGCGGGGGTGCCAAGGGACCAAGCCCATCCGATGGCTATCACCCTGTTCGGGTGCAAGCCCGGGGCCCTCGATGCGCAGACCGCACGGATCACACGCTATCGCGGACCAGTCGTTCATTGCGCGACGGATTTCCTTGATGGCGGCGGCCTCCGTGTCAGGCGCGAGACCGCGAATTTCTACCACCACCGCGATCGCTGGACGATGCAGCCGATCCACCCGCCGCGCACACCGGTCGTCTGGACCAACCGCGAGACCTCGCCCCGAGACGTCTGGTGGTGGCTGCCTGGCCGATCTCGATACCAGTAGGAGGTCGGGGTGGTCTGGCTGGGTTCGACTGGAAGACGTAGTGGTGATCGCCGGGCGCCGCTGCGCGACATTGCCGGCGTCCACGCGATGCCGATCCTGCTCGGCTTGGCTCTGATTCCGATCTGTGCCGCGTCGCTGCTCGGACAGGTGCTGACGCCAGATCCGGGCGCGTGGCGCCCCCTCGCCTATTCCGATCTGCAGCGCCCGGCGGCGCGCAGCGCGACCTATGCCGATATCTGGAAGGATCGTATCGAGGCCAACAACGACGCCTATCAGGCGCGCGGGGACCGGCGCTTTGTCGACGGGAATGCCCCCGCGACAGAAGCGCATTTCGTGGTCTGGAGCGCAAAGCGCTCCGTCGTGCTCAGCATCCTGAACACGGCGCTCGGCTGCAAGGAAAAGGCGCGCGACCGCGACGCGGGAGTGGTCGTCAAGCTCTGCCCGATGCGCGTCGCGATCTACGACGGTCTTCAGGTCCGGACCATGGAAGCGGGACAAGCCTGCTTCATCGAGCCCGCAGCGGGCACGACGCTCGATCCGCAGATGGCAGCGGCTTACGGCTCCTACGATCTCTCCGGCAGAACGCTCAAGCTCGGGCTGGTCGTCAGCCACCAGCCGATCGACGGCTGTTCATTCAACGTGCCGCTCTTTCGAGAATGACCAGCTCCCTTTCCGCCGCCCGCATCAGACAAGGATCGCCAATGGCACATCATCAGCGTTCCGGGATCGCCCTCTCAATTGTCTCCCTGCTGATCGCGGCTACTGCCGACGCGGCCGAGGCGAATTTCGCCTTCAGTTCAGCTCGCCGCGATGTGACGGCCGATCCTGATGGCATCTGGACGGGCGATGCCTTCGTTGGCGGCAAGGCGAGCATCTTCAACTACGAGATGCGCTCGGGGGCCGGCAGCCTGGTCGTGTCGCAGATCTGGAACGAGGATTGCTCATCCAGCGTCTGTCCGACCAGGCTGGTTCGCCTCCTATCGAACGGCCGCCATATCGTCCTCGTCGACGACATGATGCATCAGGTCGTTCCGCCGAACGATCCGCGCTTTGCAGGCCTCCCGAAATCGGCCGAGCAAGCCGAATACGAGCGCAATCCCTTCCGATTGAGCGAAGACGGCAAAAGGCTTCTCAATGACGATTTCAGCTTCGACATCGATGAAAGCAAGCCGTGATGGCGCGCTTGCGCATTCGCCGGGCACTGTTCGAATGCGGACTTGCTTTGAGCCTGTCGGCAACCATAGCCCTTGCCGGCGAGTCCGCCGCAAGCCTCATCGCGGCCGGCATGCCGGTGAATTGTGCGCCCTTTGCTGCCAAGGTGTCAGCGTCGGAGGGGAAGTTTGGCTCGGTCAACCAAGCACGCTGCCTTGGGGCGTTTCAGTTCTGTCCGGGGACCTTCGAGCGCTACTATAAGGGTGATGCGCAGAGTTTCCTCAACGACCCGCAGGCTCAGGTCGCCGCCTGGTCGCAATACGAACGCGATTCGTGGTCGCAGGCTGAGCGAAACGGCCTGACCTCACTTGTTGGTCAGCAAGTCTGTCATGGTGGCCGCTGTGCCACGATCGACCAGTCCGCAATTCTATTCGCCTGCCAGTTCGGCTGTGGCAAAGGCGGTAAGCTCGCCAACTATGCTGCGAGTGGCGACTGCAATGCCCGCAACGTCAAGGACGGCAATCTGGTCAGCGTCTGCTCGTATATGATCAAGGGCGCGGGCTACGATGCCTCGTGCTTCACCGGCCAGCAGTCGACCGCCTGTGTCCAGACCCCGACCAGCCCCGGCGACTATCCGACCTCAACGGGGATCGCGGCGAACCCGCCCTCCCCCGGTGACGCTTCGGTCATCGTTGGCCCGGCGGATGTGTGAGACCGATCCAAGCGGAGCGTGACAAAAAAAGAGGCCGGCGCCACGTGCGGAAGGCGGTCTTGAAAGTTTTGAAACACCGGCGACACGCCGAACATTTCAGAGGGGAACGGCTGATACGGGTCGACGCCAGGAGGAGATAGCGGTGCCCATTCAGAACAACCGTGCATCCGATATCGACCTGGGCTGGTGATTTTGCAAATCACGTGCGCGCCGCCGGGCGTGGCCAACGATCACGGCGTGGATTGGTTCAGTCGAGTTTCACGTTCAAGTTCTCCTCGCGGCGAGCTGCCTGCCCGAGCTCGGACTGCCTGACGAGCACGGCGGTTGATGACTGCCAGGGCGATATGGGTGGCAGCACGCATGACACCACATCGGCAAGAAAAAATCGGCGCCCGTCAGCGCGGTTGCGACGGATCGCGCAGGATAAATGGCTCGAAGGCGCTGAGCTGACCTGCAACGGCTGGAGAAAGATCGCCGCCACAGTAGTGTGCGAAGACGAACGCCCAAAACACGACCTCGTCAGGACGACCGCCAAATAGGGCCTTCTGCGAGACGCGCCCGATCAGCGTGATCGCCCGGGCGCGCTCATAGCGAGCATGAAGCTCCTGAGCGACCACCTCCGCATCGGAAATTCGAACCATGCTGGCACCATTGCTCATGGTGCACTCACGCTGCGCTGGGATACGCGGCTTGGCGCAGCACGGATGCCTCGGATCCCCTCGCCTCCTAGATCGTACGCAGCCTCGCCCGATTGAACGATATTGGTAGGGCGACGACCTCGTCTCGGCCAAATCCCTGCGGGAAGCCCCAACGGTTGTACGAAGAAGCGCAACTGCACCGCGGTCACCGTGATCGCCAGTGATTGCGACGGGCCGGTGTCAACCCGGTGCGCCAGCGCCCGTTCGACGCCGCGATGTGTCAGCTCAAGGAACAGACCGTTTGCCGTTCGACGCGTGTCGCGTCGGCCGGGTGCTGACTGGGGTGTCGACAGCAGCCCCTGGTTTCCGATGATCTTCTCGTCGTTCAGGCAGATGCGATGCAGGGTATGGTCGTCGTCGAACTCACCACGCTCCAGGCCGCCGCCCTGGTCCAGATCCGACCGGTCCCTGTCATCGACGAAGATCTTGTGGCGAAGCTGAACGGCACGCTCCATCGCCGCGGCGTGCGGGTGGATATCTTTGTCTGGTATGACCAAGAGCATCTCGTGCCTCCTCGGTTGATAAAGGGGCGTCGAACTGGTCACACGGACAGCGTCACGATTATGGCCATAAGTCACCATTGACTACGGTCGTCATGAGAAGGATCGGCAAGCCTCATTGGATCCGTTCACCTTCAGGCTTCTGCGATGACACCCTCGGTGTAGAGGGTGCCATCCGTAGAAGCGCCCTCCCCTCGCCTGGCTGATTCTCCAAGGTTCGAGAGGAAATCCGCCAAGTGGCGGCGTGGTGCAATCAGGCGGCGACGAGCAGCATCCGGGCTTTTCTGGCCGAATTCACGAAACTTGGTGGCGTTAACGTTCCATTAATCTTAAAATCCTTGTCACAGGCTCCGACTCGCGGCAATCCTATGGCTACGAAATTCACCCGTAGTTGGAGCCTATCGCGTAGTTATGCTGAAAGCGCGTAACACCCCCTCCTCCGAGGAGCCGGCCCGCCTCGCGGTCGCTGATATCATCGCCGGCGACGGATCAGCGCTGTCGACCGAACTTCACGCGATGCGTGAAGCGCTCTTCCCGCCTGTCTCAAAGAAGACGTTGCGATCATTTTCCTCCGTTGAGGCCGCAAAGCTCATTGGGATTGCGGACGCTTATCTTCGGCAAGTGTCTCTTCAAGGCAAGGGACCGCAGCCCGCAATCTCTGCCGGGGGTCGTCGATCGTATACTCTCGACCAGATCAACGAGCTTCGCGCGGTTCTGGAAGAAGGCTCCAAAAACAAACGCTACGTCCCTCATCGCCGCGGTAACGAGCACTGCCAAGTCTTGGCAGTTGTCAATTTCAAGGGAGGGTCCGGAAAGACCACGACCGCTTCGCACCTTGCGCAATATCTCGCACTGCACGGCTATCGCGTTCTGGCCATCGACCTCGATCCGCAGGCCTCGCTGACCGCCCTTCATGGCTATCAACCCGAGTACGACATTCAGGCCAACGAGACGATGTACGCAGCCGTTCGCTACGACGACGAGCGGCGGCCGCTGCGAGATATCATCCGCAAGACCTACTTCGCGGGGCTCGATCTCGTCCCGGGCAATCTGGAGCTCATGGAATTCGAGCACGACACGCCGCGCGCGCTCGCCGAGCGGTCGACAGAGCCATTCTTCGGACGCGTCGCCACGGCCTTGGGTTCGGTTGCCGATGATTACGATGTCATGGTTATCGACTGCCCTCCCCAACTCGGCTTCCTGACCCTCGGCGCGCTTTGCGCCGCAACAGGTCTCCTCATCACGGTCCACCCGCAGATGTTGGACG
>JAESFU010000107.1_pt1 | contig 134793 bp, 107 predicted proteins | sample 9269461 | NCBI WGS metagenome assembly JAESFU01 (sample SAMN14502556, study PRJNA617107) | algae metagenome | isolation source: Stenomitos rutilans HA7619-LM2 and co-occurring heterotrophs from cave walls | place: USA: Waikapalae cave, Hawaii | collected 2009-07-28
ACAACTCAATTCCCGTAACGTCCGGTCTTCTTCTTCGCTCAGCGTCACAGACACAGGAGCAGGCATAGTCAAATCTTCTTTGAATCGACACGCTCTATATTAGGCTTAATTTGGTTGATCTACTTAGTGCGTTCTCGCTGCTTTTTATACTGGGTCTGAGCATCAGTTTGGTCATTTCGGGGTGGGGTATCTTTAATCCACTGCAACCTGATACCAACAACAGTCTGGCGGTAGCAGCTCCTGGCAAGGAATTTGTCTTGCGGATTGGGCACCAAAAATTTGATCCATTGACGCTGGTGAAGGCAAAGGGTGCTCTAGAAACCCGCCTCAAGCCATTAGGTGTAACTTCTGTGCAATGGATCGAATTTCCATCAGGCCCACCAATGCTAGAGGCATTGAATGCAGGCAGCATTGATTTTGCTCGCACGGGTGATACGCCTCCCGTTGTGGCTCAAGCCGTTGGGATTTCGCTTGTGTATGTAGGGAGCAGTGGGCCTAAAGATCAGAGTTCTGCTGTGTTAGTGAAGCGCGGTTCACCCATCAAGACGATCGCGGATTTAAAGGGTAAGAAAGTTGCTTTTGCCAAGGGATCAAGTGCAAACTATCTGATTGTAAAGATCTTAGAATCGGGCAAGCTGGCACTCAGCGATATCGAACCTGTGTATCTCGCTCCTGCTGATGCACGTGCCGCCTTTGAGCAGGGTAGTATTGATGCCTGGGTGATTTGGGACCCGTTTTATGCGGCGGCACAGGTGCAATCTGAAGCGCGTGTCGTTCGCAATAGTAGTGGCCTAGTGAACAATCGAGATTTTTATTTGGCGACAAAAGCCTTTGCTGACCAGCACGCTGATGTGATTAAACAGATTCGAGCAGAGACTCAGACGGTGGCTAGTTGGGCATCCAAAAATCCAACACAGGTGGCCGCGTTGCTGTCACCCATCTTGAAGCTTGATCCAGGGATTTTAGAGATTGTGACCAAGCGGCGCAACTATGGCTTTGAACCTGTGACTCCTCAGATCGTTGCTGAACAGCAAGCGATCGCCGATACGTTTTACAATCTCAAGCTGATTCCCAAAGCCATCAAAATAGCAGACGCTGTGCATCCATCGGCGATCGCGCTCAATGCCAGGTAACGTGCTTTTCGGCAAAGCGTTCGCTATTTTACCGTTTGACTCACGCTGATCAAGGGGGCTTTTGTCCCCTTTCCTGCATTCTCACCATCGACCTGGAGTTAATGTTCACCTGAATCTAACGTTGACCTGCAAAACCTAAGTTTGTTGCCTTCAGGACTTACGCATTTGCCCCCAAACCCCCAATTCTAGGGGTTTTAATTGGCTCGGTTCCCTCAGAATTGGGGGCTAGGAGGCGAAAGATGACCGCGTTTGCGTAAGTCCTAGCCTTGAATCTCATCGAGTGATCTTCAGGCAAAGTAAATTGCTGCATGACTCATCTTTCTTCAACACCTCAGCAGGCTCAAAGTAGACAGGCTCAAAATAGACAGGCTCAGTCTCATCGCCTGTTGGGGCACCTTCCACCCTTTCGTAAAGCAGGCATTTCACCAGCAGCCTGGATAAGCGTAGGGGTGTCTGTAGGCTTGCATCTTGGGCTGCTGCTTTTACCTTTTGAAAATGACGAGGTGTCTACTCCGTCGAAGTTGCCAGAAAAACAGATACGCATCACGCAACTGGCAAAGCAGGTAAAGACGATCGCGGCACCCAAAAAGGCGCTGAAGCCAACCGTGAAGCCCTTGCTGCGTCGTCCAATGCCGTCAATGCCACAGCCAAAAACGCCGTCCGCACCACAGACCACTCAACCGCAATCCGCTTCAGGTGCAGGTAGCTGGGATGATTTTCCACTCTATCCAGATGCACAATCAGGCTGCTTTACCCTGTCATCCTGTTTTCAAACAACTGCTAGTTTGCAGCAGGTTGCGGACTTTTATACTAGAGCCTTACCGGATAAAAAGTATGAGTTTAAGCGGACGTTGAGTGAGGGCGATCGTCAGGTTTTTCAAGTTTCGCGTAGCGGGTTGTCTCAGTTTTTGAGTTTGCTTCAGACTCAGAGCGGTAGTGTGTTTGTGCTTTCAGCCGCACCGCGATCGCTAGACGACTTGAAGACAGCCGTTGAGGTACCACCCGAACTCATCACGCTCCTGGGTGATTTGAATGCTCAAACCGCTGCACCCGATCACTTTTTGCAACCAGACCTGTTTTACACGCGATCGCGGGAGCAAGGGATTGGCGCTGGCAAACTGATTCCCAAAGCGGGCATTCGGTATATCAGCCTGGTTCCTGGTCAAACCGCTGGCAAACTGATGGATGATGTGTTTCGCGCGAATTTGCAAACCAACGATTTTGAAATTACCGATTTGCCACAGCCCTTTGGCGGTGGTAAGGTGTACCAAATTCAAAAAGGAGACACGCGGTTCTACCTCAATTTAGTGCCGACTAAAGACAACGCCAGCACTCTCGTCGTTGTTTGGAAAGACCGACCAGAATAAGCGGAACCATTGAGCCGCTCGCGACCAAGCTTCTGCTTACAGCGGTTCCTAATGCAATCAGCCACCATCTCATCAAGACGGATGCCGGGTTTAGGGTATTGGGTGTGGTGGCACCATAAGTTAGCGAAAGCGTTGTGAAACCGATAGGGGTGCGGTTGATTGGTTCTCCTTGATCACTGGTAGGTTGGTTTGTGCCAAGGTACTGGTTGCTGTGTTTGATGACGATCGCAGGGTTAGCGTTTCATCCGAATCAGTTACCTTCAATGCTGATGCAGACTGCTTGACAGTTGGCGGGGTGACAGCAAGCGTTTGTTTTGCCTGAAGGTACCACTGCTCATTGGTTGTAAAGCGCACGTTTGGGCCTTCTAACGTTTTGCCCTGGCGTTCTAATTGCTGCTTGAGCACTTTGGACTGGTTGCCAGGGTCGATCGTGGCTAGAAAGACGACTTCAGGGCTGGGTTGTAGCGGCCCTAACTGGCGCTGGTTCGCTTGCCACACTTCCTGATATTGACCATCCGGTGCGCTTTGCCACAGTTTAAGCGTTGCTTGCCAGCGACCTTGCGACACAATGACCGTCTGACGATCAAGGATGGCGTAGTTTGGTGTGGCTGCTGGTGCGATCGCCTGGGAAGCAGTAGCCAGAGGACGAATCCCTTGCACAATAATCTGGCTTTGATCAGGAACATTAGTGCTACCTGAAACGGTGAAAACACCTAGACGGTTCGATGGCTCAACGTTCAGACTCAGTTCTACCTGAGACGATCGCTGCTGGGTGCAACTAACCGTTAGTAGTAATAATGCAGTGCCAATGGCTTTGGCTGACCAGTGAAAAGTCTGATTTAGGCGTAGGGCACTGGGCAATAGAACGTTAGACATAATACATCCTTGAGGTTCATTTGTCGTAGTAGGCTCTTTAGCCCAACTGCTATTACAAAGAACACTTCTTTCAGTATTTCTCCGGAGCTTATTTTCACTGAGCGTAAAGATTGGAGAAGCGGCGCACAGAGCCATGCAAATGCTTTACACCTGCTTCATCCAACTCGGTTGAATTTTAACTTTAGGTGAATGGCACTGAAATAACAATCCGAACTGCCCCCCGCCCCCAAGTTTGGGGGAGCCAAACCTCAGAGTCCCCCAAATTTGGGGGATTTAGGGGGCGACCAGGGTGAAGCGTGTCCTTAAGTCAGCGCCATTCAACTTTAGGTGTTTTGAGAGAGCTATTCAGGCTGGTTTTAGCAATGAAATCTCAAACAACTAGTAGTGCTGAGTGGAAATTCAGCAACCCTACTAACTCAGTCCTCAGCACTCAGTCCTCAGCACTCAGTCCTCAGCACTCAGTCCTCAGCACTGTCTAACCGAAGGGTTGGTGAATTTACACCGTAGAGTACTAGCGCGTTTTCTAATTCGGAATCTTGTTCAGATTGCATCTAGCTTGCCTCATTAAATTGATTATGCAGGGATTGCTGCTTTTAAGGACGAAGCGGGAATGACTTCGGCTTCTTCGTAATGCCATGACGTGCATGCTGCATGCGATCGCGTAACCGTGGCCTCCTTAAAAGAATGAGATTGGAGTTTAGTTAATCGTGGTGTGAATGGAATGAGTTCTGAGCTTTCGCCGTCCAATATCTTTACGCCTCTTTCGCCCTGGAAAAGTAGACTGACAGGTCCACTCTCTTTAACGGTCTTTCTGACTGGAGGTGTAGTCCCCGCAAACCCAGCACCGTTGCCTCAGATTGATCGTGTTGCCTCGCCGTCCCAACAAATGTTGGCAGAACAAGCCTCGCTGGCTGCTTTGCGCGTGAGACAACAGGACGCGCTACAGCCAACGATCACCACTGCTGCGATCGCGCCTCCCCAATCGCTTCCCTCTGTAGAAACGTCACCATCTAGCTACAACAGCGAAGAAGCATTGATTGGGCAGATGGCAGGTAAGCCTGCGGCAACTCGTGCCAAACCTGCAAACGTAACGTCGCCTGCATTCTCACCTCCCACTGCTGCCATTACAGCCTCAAAGCGTGCGGTACCTGCGGCAAAACCTCAGAAGGCACCCATTCTCATCACCGCCGGCACGAATTCTGATCTGGGACTAAACCTATTTGCGCCCTCCCCGGAGGATGGCTGCGGTGCTCAGTGTGGTGGCTCTTTGCTGCCAGTGCCCAAACTTCCCCGGTGGGGTTCGCCAACTCTGGCGCAGTCAACGCCACCCCCGCCTTACCCAACCCTGCCAACACCTAGCTTGCTAGATGGGTCGATGCCACCTGGAATCATGCCTACGGGGACAGTACCCACAGGCGGGATGACCAGTGAGCCGCTGCAACTGCCGACGAGCAGCCCGGCCAGCATTCAACCGCCTGGGTTAAGAACGCAGGCTGAAACGACACCAACACCCCGAAAAACGCTGCTTCGCACGACAGCACTGAGCGATCCATCGATTAAGCTGCAAGGGGTTTATCTGTATCAAGGGGATGAATCATCGGCACGGGCACGTTTGTCAATTTCGTATCCGCTTACCCCCCACCTACTGTTTGGTGCCACCTTTGACCTGACAGATGGCAATGCGTTTGCCGATTCTCAGACGCAAGGCTTTAGCGTGAATGAGCTCTACCTGGCAGCCTCACTACCAGAATTGCCCAATCTGCGCTTAGTAGTCGGGCAACTCGATTTAACGTCCTATTTCGATCGCAACAGCTTTGCCAAAGATGGTGCAACGCATTTCTTTAACTCCGTCTTCCAAACGAACCCAGCCCTCAGCGCGACGGGCATTTCGTCTCGTCCGGGCGCACTCATCAACTGGACGCTAACAGACAACATCGAAGCAAAGGCCGCTGTGTTTTCGTCCTCACGGAACTTAGGCGATTTCAGTCTGGACGGGTTTGCGGGCGAAGTTGGCATTCGCTACGGCAATGCGGTGATTCGAGGCACCTACGTCACCGATCGAGATGCGGGCACCCGCGATGGCTTCCGAGAGATTTTTCAGGTGGCTCGTGGAGGTGGCGTGACGGGCTTCTTGAAGGGCGATCGGGAAGAAGCTTATGGTCTGAACGGCGAGTTGTTTATCCCGAACCTGAAAATGGGTCTCTTTGCTCGCTACGGACGCTACAACAACGACGCAATTAATCGCAGTGCCGAAACCTACAGCCTGGGATTCAACTTTCTGGATGTCTTTGCCCCAGACGATCGCCTGGGCTTAGCCTATGGTCGCGGTCTGTCAAACGAAGCGCTACGGCGAGAAGCAGGAGCCAGAAATCCCGATGTGCTGGAGCTTTTCTACGATTTTCGCTTTTTGCCAAACCTGAGACTGGGCTTCTCGATTCAAGAACGCAATGAGTTCTCGGAAATTATTGCAGGTGTTCGGGTTAAGACCGAGTTTGATGTCACGCCGAGGGGAAAGGGGCTTTAAGCAGAGAGTGGGAAGTAGGGAGTGGGGAATAGGGCTAAAGGCTAAAAAGCTGATAGCTGATGGCTGATTGCTGACCGCTCAAGCAACTCAAAACTCAAAGCTCAAAACTCAAAACGATCAGCCATCTGTAAGGGTGCTTTCAGTGCAACTTCTATCGTGTATTCATACTGGGTGGAGCCATGTTTCAGGGTAAGCGAGCGCAACGGTTCATTCGGGTCATTTGTCTAGTAGGGCTTTTGACTGGCATGCCTCTGATCCAACCGTCAGAGATGCCGATCGCACAAGCTCAGGAAGCCATTCCAGCCGCAGTCAGGCAGGGATTTACGCTGCTGGGGCAGGGGTTGGTGAATGATGCGATCGCGACGTTTCGGAGTGCGGTGCAGCAATATCCTGGCTCGATTGAAGCAAAGTTGGGGCTGGCGATCGCTTACCGTCGAGCAGGCCGGGATGGCGATGCCTGGAATACATATCAGCAAGTGCTGGTGCAGGAACCGAACAATCAACTGGCGCTGAGAACGATCGGCATTTTGGGGAGCTTTCGCCCTGAGTGGCAGCAAAAAGGCGTTGAGGCGCTGACAACTCTCATTACCCTCAACCCAAATGATCTGGATGCACGCGCGCAACGGGCGTTGCTGTATGGCTATCAGGGGCAATTTGCCGCCGCGCTAACCGATTATGAGTTGGTGCTTCAGCAAAACCCAACGCCAGATGTCATTCTTGGGGCAGCCCAGGTTTACACCTACAGCGGCAACTATGCCAAAGGGCTGGCGTTGTTTAACCGCTATGAGTCTCTGGGAAAACCCATCACAGGCAAAGCGACGATCGCGTATGCGCGCGCACTCCGAGGGACGGGTAAGGCAGCAGAGGCCGTGACGCTGCTTCAGGCACAGTTGCCACGCCAGTTGAATGCGACGGCGATTCAGATCCGATCGGAACTTTCGCAGGCGTATCTGGACAATCGGCAACTGACGGAAGCGCTGGCTGTGCTTGATCCGCTGCGTGGGCGATCGGATGCTCGGCTTGCTTTAGCACGGGCGTTAAACGAAATTGGGCAGCGGCAAAATCTGTTAGCCCTGCTGAGCGAGGCAGCTGGTCTTTATCGTCAGGCACTGCTTAGCACACCCAATCCATCGCCCCTGTTTGTGCGCGAAGTGGCCGATGTCTTGAGTAGCATTCCGTCACAGCGTCAGACCGCACTCCAACTCTACACCCAGCTTGTGCAGCAGCAACCGAACGATCGCGTTCTGGCCTTGCAAAAGTTAACGCTGGAAAATCAACTGGGTCTGCTTTCTAGAGCCGATTTGCGACAACAACTGCGATCGCTGCTGCAACCGTTGCCTACCAATCCTGTTGAGCAGCAGGCGATCGCGCAGGCGCTGGTACGCATCGACCCCGATCCGGATTTGCTGCCCGTTTACCAGAGCTTGCTACAAGCAAATGTGAACGAACCGTTTCTCAACTTTCGACTGGCGCAACTGCTGATTGAGCAGAATGATCTTGCGGGTGCTAAAGCGGCTCTGTCTGCTTATCAAGCCACTCCGATGGGCGCAAACGATCGGGCACCTGCCTTGCTGCTGGCTGAAATCGATCGTCGCCAGGGAAATCTTGATGCAGCAGCCCAGCGCTACCAGACTCTGACCAGTGATACTAGCGCTGATCTCGATGTGCAAACCGCTGCATTACGGGGTTTAGCCGGAATTCGTCTGGCACAGGGTCGTGCAGGTGACGCGCTGGCTTTGTATGACCAGCTTGTGACTAAGAATCCTCAAGATTTGCAGGTGCAGCTAGGGCGTACCAGCGTGGCCTATCAAGCCGGAAAAATCTCTGCAACAGAAGCCGAAGCGGTGCTGAATGCATGGCTACAGGCACGTTCTCCCAGCGATGCGCCGCCTGAACTGTACAGTCTGGTCGGAGCTTTACCGCCATCACCTCAGCACGAAGCCCTCTACACCCGACTAGTGGAAGCCGATCCGAGTAATGTGCAGGTGCAGGTGCGGTTGGTGGAAGTGCTGGCCCAGCGCGATCCCTATCGAGCACAGGCTCAGGTCAATCAACTGTTGGCGCGGGTTCGAGCCATGGGCACGGGCGATCGCAACAACGTTGGGCTGTACTTCTTGCAGGGTCAGCTTGCTCAGGCATTAGGCAAGCTGGATCAGGCCGATGCGGCATATCAGGCAGTCCTGGCGCGACAGCCGGATAACGCCGATGCGCTTTCGGCCCTGGGTGGCATCCGCTTTCAGCAGCGTCGTTTTGATTCGGCATCCAGCCTGTATTCGCAGGTGTTGACGTTTAGACCCGATGATTTCGATGCCCGGAAGTCTCTGGCAGAACTCGCCGCTGCACAGGGCAATGCGTTGGAGGCCATGCGCCAGTTTGAGCAACTGCAACTGCAACAGAGTGCGAATGGTAGTGCCGATCCAAACCTGTCGCGTCGGATGCAGCAGCTTCAGGAAGACTTTCTGCAACGACGGGGCTTTCAGCCGTCCTGGGAGCGCTATTGACGGTTGCAGTTGTACCACAGGGCAGCGATGGAAATTTGGGATGTTGCCTGCGGTAGGCACGTTTGAAGGGCACGTTTGAAGGGCAGTGTTTGAAGGGTGATACACGATGCGATCGCATTTCGCCAAGTCATTGGTTATGACGCTACTGATACTCTTATCTGGCTGGATGGGTGGCTGTCGCCATGATACGCAGTCGCAGGCGCAGACTACTCCTTCGCCAGTGCCCACGACAGAAGCCTCGATCGCCTCGATCGCACCGCCCCTGACGCTGATCGATCCAGCGCTGCTAAAGCAAAGTTGGAAGGCGTACCGTCAGCGCTTTATCCAGGCCGATGGACGCGTCATCGACTGGGAAGCAGAGGCACGCTCAACCTCTGAGGGGCAAGCGTATGCCATGCTGCGATCGGTCTTCATCGATGACCCCAAAACCTTTGCACTGACGCTAACCTGGGCTGAAAAAAATCTGAAGCGGGGCGATCCGCCTGCCGATATGCTTTGGGCGTGGAAGTGGGGTCGGTATGGTCAGAAACGATGGGGCATTCTCGATCGCAACTTTGCCAGTGATGCCGATGTGGATGCCATTACCGCGCTGATCCTGGCGAGTCGCCGCTGGCAACGTCCGGATTATTTGCGTCTGGCTCAGACTAAGTTACGGGATTTATGGGCGCTGGCGATCGTCCCTGTCGGCGACCAGCGCTATCTTTTACCAGGCCCACGCGAAGCATTTCAGCCGCCAAACAAGCTGGTACTCAATCCCTCCTATTTTTCGCCCGTTGCCTTTCGCCTGTTTGCCCAGGTTGATCGCGCCCACGATTGGCTGAGCCTGATCAACAGTGGTTACGCAGTGCTCGAAAATTCGGCCTCGCTTTCAACGCTCAAGCTGCCCAGCGATTGGCTGGCGCTGGATACCGAAACGAAGCAATTTCAGGCGCTTCTAGGCACAGAACCCGTGTATAGCCGCTATGGGTTTGATGCGTATCGCGTCTGGTGGCGTGTGGCCCTGGATGCTAACTGGTATCGCGAACCGAGAGCCAAGCGCTATTTGCAAGAGCATCTCGGTGCGCTACAGCAGTTGTGGCGATCGCAACCCAAAATTCCGGCCCAGATCGATCTGCGAGGCACCCCTACCGCTACCTATGAAGCCACCTCCCAATATGGAGCGCTGTATGCAGCCTTCCGCCTGATTGATCCCCCAATGGCTGAAGACCTCTATCAGAAGAAAATTTTGCCCCAGTACCGCAATGGGTTCTGGGATCACAACTCAGCTTACTACACCCAAAATCTCGTCTGGTTTGGGCTAGCCCCTGCGACGGTTCTTTCACCGCAGCTTTTGCAACCTGCCAACGTTACCCCCCAACCTCATCCATGAAACGCTTCTTTCATCGGCTTCAACATCTATCTCGATCGCCTGGTCAACCATTCAACCCCATGTTTCTGGGTTGGTCGCTGCTACTTTGCGGTAGCGTTTTCATAACGGGTTTTGGCCTGCCATTGCTCAATGGGCAATGGGGCGAATCTGTAATGGCACAGTCCACCAATGTGCAAAAGCAAGAAGATCAGATTATTCGGGATTTTACGCTGCCGAAAGCACCCAGCGAAGCTCCAGTGTATCGCCCAGCGCCACCTTCCGCAGATGAGCCTCCAGTACCAGTAGAGGCTGCTCCGCCTACCCCAGCACCTGGGACGACCCCGACACCCGCAAAAGCAGACGCTAAACCCGATGCTAAGCCTAATGGGGTTTCTGCCAGTAAAGCGCCGACCAGCCAGTACGTTCTGGAGTTTAACCGTAGCCCGATCGTCGGCAATCGTCTGCGGCTGCAAGGGATCTATGCGGAAACCCAGCTAGCGTTTACTCGCCCTCGTAACTGGAACTTGAAAGCGGTGCAAGCGTTGGTACGCTTTCAACACTCACCTGCACTGTTGGCAACGCGATCGAACCTGACAGTGCGGGTCAATGGCACCAGCGTAGGCAGTACGGCGCTCAATCGCAAGCAGTCTCAAATTGGCGAGTTTCTGGTCAAGATTCCGCCCAACCTGATTCAGGATACGAACGACATTGCGATCGTGGCACAGCAGAATACCGATCCGAAATGCTCCAACCCAGCCGATCCCATGCTATGGACGGAAGTGCTTCCCGATTCCAAGTTGGTGTTTGACTATCAGCCCCAGCCCACTCCGCTGGATCTAAGCCGCTTTCCCTATCCTTTTTTTGACAACCTTGGTTTGGATGCAAGTCAGTTAGCGTATGTGCGTCCGACAACGGTGAATGAGTCCTGGCTGACGGCAACGGGACGGTTTCAGGCGGCAATGGGACGGCTCGCCGATTTTCGTCCGTTAAACACGCGTTTTGTGAAAGATCTGGATGGGCTGCGGTGGAACGATCGCCTGATCATTCTGGGCACGCCTGCTGAACAGCCGTTCTTAAAAGATCTCAAGCTACCGTTCGCTATTTCTGGCAACGCCATTATTGATGGAGTGAAGACCGTGCTTCCCGGTGATGTGGGCGTAGTCATGCTGGCAACCACACCCAAAGGTGGCAACCCGGTTTTGGTCGTTACAGGCAATGGGCCGGATGGCATTGCGAAAGCGGTGCAATACCTGGTGCAACCCCAAAACCGTCGCATTAGCGCAGGGCAAGCCATTCTGGTAGACAACCTGGATGATGTGCCCACCCCACCGGCCCGTCAGTGGGAACGCGCCCTACCAGAAGCCAATGAATTTAAGCTGAGTGACTTAAAGGGGTTGGATCAGGAACCCTTTCAAGATACGACCGTGCGAGGTTCCTCAGCACCTCCGATCGACGTGGACTTTCACGCCCTCCCCGATGACCACTTCACGCGGGGTAGCTCAATGGAGTTGGTCTACGGCTATGGCCCTCAGGTCAATCCCCGTACCTCAACGGTCGAAGTGCTGCTGGATGGGGTGGCGATCGGGGGCAAACGGCTCACCTCCGATACAGGTGCAACCAGAGAATCGTTGAATGTGAATCTGCCTGAAACGCTGATTACGCCCACGTCTAAGCTGGCGATCGCCTTCCGACTGAGCGCTCGTGAGCAGGGGCAATGTGGTGTGGTAACGGATCAGCAGCTTTGGGGCACCGTCCATGCCAACGACACTCGCTTTAAGCTCAAGCGTGACCAATCCGTGCAGTTACCCGATTTGAAATTACTCCAGGTGGGCTACCCGTTTGCTGCGCCGCAGGATCTCTCTGGTACGGCGATCGTGGTGCCTGATTCACCCTCCGAAACTGAGTTGTTAACCATGCTGGCCTTTAGCGAACGACTGGGACGGCTCAGTCAGGCTGGTTCCGTCAAGCTGGATGCTTACACCGCAGGCACCCTGCCGGATGGTGTCCGCAAAGAGCGGCATCTGGTGGGCATCGGCACCCACGATAAGTTCCCCTTTAACGAAGCGTTTGACACCAGGCAAGGGTTTAGCCTGGGTAGCACCTTCTCGCGCCTGTGGAATCAGCAAAAAATTCAAACGCTGCCAGACAAGGGGGGTGTCATTAAAGAAGTAATGTCGCCCTGGAACGGGAATCGCACCCTATTGGCGCTGAGTGGGCAGCAGGCCAGTGGGTTAAGCACCGTGAAAGACATCTTGAACAAAGATCCGTGGTTCTTTCAGGTCAAGGAGGATACGGTGCTGATTAGCGCCAACCCTCAAGCCACCTCAGACTTTGATCCAAATGCCTATCAGCTTGAGTTTTTACAGCAAGCGCCCCAGCGTCGGATCGCCAAAACCAATCTACTCGCGACGGCCTCGCGTTTCCTTCAAGACAACTGGTTCTTGCTGCCAACGGGCATGGTGACGGTGTGCCTGCTGCTTTACGGCATCGCTCAACTGTACATTAAGCGCCTTGAAGGAGAGAAAAAATGACGAATCCAGTCGCTGAACGTCGGGTTGAGCGTCGTCTTGGAAACGCCGAACGGTTGACTCTCTGGTTGACAGAATCGCTGCCCAATGGGTTCGATCGCGCCTTGCGCTTTGCACCCAATTTCCAGTTACTCTGCTTGATTGGGCTACTCTTGCTGCTGTCGATTCCCCTGATCACTACTCCTTTGGAAACCTGGCAGCAGATGATTGTAGCGTTGCTGCTCATCTTAATCGGCTGGTTCATGATTCGGATAGAGCAACGGTATGGCGATCGCTACTACCATACAGGGTTACGACAACGGCACATCAGCGAATATCTGCACCTGTTTATGGTGTGGCTCAGCCTGATTACCACCTTTCGCTACGTCTATTACCGCAGCAGCTACACGCTAAACCTGGATGGTTGGCTCAACGGCACCTTCAGCCTCCTGCTGTTTGGGGCAGAGCTATACGCCATCATGACGCTGGCGCTAGCCTTTTTTCAAACGCTGAAGCTCAAAGAACGTCAGCCGTCTGACCTAACGGTGATTCCAGAACAGCAGTGGCCGACTGTTGATGTCTACATCCCGACCTATAACGAGGATGTGGAGATTGTACGCAAAACGACACTGGGGGCACTGGCGATCGACTATCCCACCAACAAAAAGCGCGTGTACATTCTGGATGATGGTCGGGCCGAAAAGTACCGCGCTCGGCGGGAAGCCCTGCGCCAGATGTGTGCGGAACTAGGCTGCACGCTCATGACGCGAGACAACAACGACCACGCTAAAGCAGGCAACATCAATACCGCCATGCGAAAGACGTTTGGGGATCTAATCCTGATTCTCGACTGTGACCACATCCCCACGCGCGACTTTCTGCAAAACACCGTTGGGTTTTTCCAGAATCCCAAAGTGGCGCTGGTGCAAACGCCGCACTGGTTCTACAACCCCGACCCGTTTGAGCGCAACTTGCTGACAGCAGGGAAAGTGCCTGTGGGCAATGAGTTGTTTTACAAAGTGCTGCAAAAAGGGAACGACTTTTGGAACGCGGCGTTCTTTTGCGGCTCTGCTGCCGTCATTCGCAAAAACTACGTGCTGCAAGTGGGCGGCATTGCCACTGAAACCGTTACAGAGGATTGTCATACGTCGTTTCGCCTGCACTCTCTGGGCTACGAGTCGGTCTACTACGATAAGATCATGGTGGCAGGCTTGGCACCCGAAAAATTCTCCGCCTATGTGGGACAGCAGGTGCGCTGGGCAAGGGGTATGGCGCAAATTCTGCGGCTTGAGAACCCATTGCTCAATCCCCGACTGCGGCTCACCATTCCTCAACGGCTTTGTTACTTCAGCGCCACCTCGCACTTTTTCTATGGCTTTCCGCGCTTGATGTACGCGATCGCTCCCACCCTCTTTCTCCTATTTGGCATCAACCCCATTCGCGGTTTGGGATTGGAAACGCTGGCCTACGCGTTGCCGCACATCTTCCTCTCCACCTACGCCAACCATATCACGTACAAAAACGTCCGCTTTTCCTTCTGGAACGAAATCTACGAGTTTGCCATGTCGTTTCAGGCGGGGATTGTCACCCTACTGGCGCTCATCAACCCCAAACTCGGCAGCTTCAACGTAACGGACAAAGGTGCCTCTGTGACGAAACGAAGCTTTGACTGGCAATCGGCGCGTGTGCTGGTAGTGGTGACAGGCTTGGTGGCGCTATCGGTGCTGGTGGTGCCGCTGTGGCTTCTCCTCCGTCCCGAAGTGGCGGAAGCTGTGATCACCAATATGTTCTGGTGCTTTTTCAACCTGGTCTTGCTGATTGCCGCGTTGCTTGTCGCCTTTGAGCAACCCCAACTGCGCCGCGCCCATCGCCTCGATCGCAAGCTGGGAGCCATCATCTACAGTCAGGGGCAAGAATGGCGCGGGCAAACTATTAACGTGAGTGAAACGGGCTGTCAACTGCTGCTAGATAGCTGGCTCAACCTGCCCGATGAAATTGAGCTGGAACTCATCGGTGATTACGGCACTCGCGCTTTTGTAAATGCCCGCATTATTCGAGTGACGCTGATCAATGAAACGCAAGTCATGATGGCGATCGATTTCATTGAACCCAGCCGTACTCAACTGGATGCCCTCAGCTTGGTCATTTATTCTGATGTGCGGGAATGGTACTCTCAGTCGCGTGGCATTGTGGATGAACCAATGAAGTCTTTCCGGTTCATTACCGCCAGCCTGTCACGATCGTTCCGAGAGCCACAACCTGCCACCAGCAATACAACGATCCGCAAACGCATCCACGCAATCGCCCAACTCTATTGGGATGGGCAGTTCTACTCTGCGATCGCCACCGAAATTGGGGTGCGTAGCCTTCGCTTGGAGCTAGAGAACGTCGTTATACCCAATCTGGACGTGATGGAGCACACCAAAGCGCTCGTGGGCTTACTCATCAGTCAAACCGTAGATGACGCGGCACCCAAACGCCTGCTGGCACAGGTAAGAACGATCAGCCATGTTAACGATGCATCGGGCAGCAAACTAGCGATCGAGGTCAGCTTCCCCGAAAACCTGCGCGATCGGCAGGTTGGCAAAATCAAAGAACTGGTGGAAACGCTGAGTTAGTCGATTGCAGTAGTACGGCAAGGCGAAAACTTTGCCACTTTGTCTCAGTTACAGGAAAGACTGCGACAGGTGTTTCAAACGCTTACAGCGGAACAGGTCGATCGCTGACGGGCAATAGCTTTACTTTAACCTGAGTTCGAGATAAGGATCGGGACAAGAAACGCACATCTGCCAAGCACCGTCAATTCATAGCAGAATGGAGGCAGTTACTCTTAACAACACTCTGATATGGCTACACTGCCCGCTCACCTTAAAGACGTGCTCTCCGACCTGATAGCGCACTATCGATCGCGCGTAGACTATCTGGCAGTACGCCTTGAAGCAGCAGAAGGCGCAGATATTTTCTTGCGTGGCGACAAAACAGAAACCTTGACCGAAGGTATTTCGATCGGCGGACAGGTAAGAGCCTGCCACAAGGGAGGATGGGGTTTTGCCAGCTTTAACCAACTGGCAACGCTGAGCGATCGCATCGAAGAGGCGATCGGCGCAGCCCATCTCGTCGGCGAAGAAGAGACGCTGCTGGCACCGATTACGCCCATTCAAGCCACCTGCACTCTTCCACTCACGGGCACCGATCCACGTCAGATTCCCTTAGCGCAGAAAAAAGCGCTCTGCCAGCACTACAGCGACATTCTGCGTAGCGTCAGCCCCCAAATCGCTACGGTATCCGCACGCTATGGCGACAGCGCTCAGCACGTCATTCTTGCGACCTCTGAAGGCACCCTGCTGGAGCAGTCCTGGGTGGATATGGAAATGCGGTTTGCTGCTACCGCCCGCAACGGTGAGACCGTTCAAACCGGACGGGAGACCACTGGCTCTCGCAAAGCGTATGAAGACCTGCTGGGTTTAGACGCTCAGGTTCGTCATGCCGCGCAACGAGCGGTTGACTCACTCGCATTACCCTCTGTGCGAGGCAACACGTACACAGTCGTGATTGACCCCATTCTAACCGGACTGTTTGTCCATGAATCCTTTGGGCACCTGTCTGAAGCCGACATGACCTACGAGAACCCAGATTTGATGGAAGTCATGAGCCTGGGGCGGCAGTTTGGCCCTTCTGATCTGCAAATTTTTGATGGAGCAGCGCCTGAAGGTCATCGTGGCAGCTATTTCTACGACGATGAAGGCACCCCAGCCACCACCACCCAGTTGATTAAAGACGGAGTGCTGGTTGGACGGTTACACTCCCGTGAAACCGCAGGCAAGCTTGGCGAAACAGCTACTGGTAACGCACGCTGTCTGAATTACCACTATCCCCCGATCGTTCGCATGACCAATACCTGGATTGAGCGCGGCAAAACGCCCGTTGCTGACTTATATAGCGGCATTCGGGAAGGAGTTTATGCCCGTAACTGGCTGGGTGGCATGACGAATGGTGAAATGTTTACCTTTACGGCGGGTGAAGCCTGGATGATTCGCAATGGCAAAATTGCTGAGCCTGTCCGTGATGTCACGTTATCAGGTAATGCGTTCAAAACGCTGGGAGACATTGAGGCGATCGGCAATGACTTCTTCTGGGATGAATCCGGCGGCTGCGGCAAAGGTGGACAAAGCGGCTTACCCGTCGGCTGTGGTGGCCCAAGCTTACGCATCCGCAACGTCGTTGTGGGTGGAGAAGCAGTCGAAGAATAAAGCCGAAAAGGCTTCTTACAACAATTTGCATCTTTATGGCGCTGGGGTGCATTTGAACCAATCAACAGCGCCACTGACTAGGAAGGTTAGGGTAGTTGCTTCCTTAGTTAGAGTCAAAAATCTATAAGAGCGTACCGAAGATGGACGCTAACAGATTAAGCTTTATCGAAAATAAGGCTAACTGTGATTTGCAAAATAGCTTATGTTTGACGTTCTAAGTGCTAGTGTCCGACCACTAATGCTCAACAGCAAGGTCTTAGACGTTGCCTATGAACTCTATCTGGCAGCGCCCCTCTCAAACTACCCCACCATCAACCTTAAAGAACTATCGCGGCAAACAGGTGCCAGTTTGCTTGAATGCCGCAATGCGATCGTAGAGGCCAATCGGCATGGTCGCTTTCCCCAATGTGAGCTAGAGACCTGATAGACGCGATCGGTGACGTTTGCGCAAGCTGCCCAACCCCATTTTCTAATCTTCCGTCGAGGGAGGCAATCGTCCACGCCGTTTACGAGCTTCCATAGCGCGTTCCAGCACGTCCAGTAAGCCAGGAGCTTCTTCTTGCAACTTTAATAGCAACCGCTCACCTTCCGCGACATCACCAGGGTCTTCGCCCGTTTCCATCACGGTTTGCAGTCGAGGAAGCGCGATTTCATCCACAAGCTCCACTAGGCTGAATAGACAGCGATTGAACTGGCGCTCGGTCAGCGTAGAGTCTTCCAACGGAAATTCGATGATGGCGCGGATTTCACCATCCGATGGGTCGTACTCCCATTGCAGCATTTTGGTTTCCCAGGAAATGCAGAGCATCGTTTGCAGAATTGCTGCCTTGTGAGGATGCTCGTTGACGCCAGACAGCACGCGTGGGGCAAAGAGCTCAAAGAATTCGCCATCTTCTTCAAGCTGAATCACAATAAGAAATTCTTGAATATTTTCAGCGTAAACACCTGTAAGAATACGGCATTCATCCTCGTCAAGCTTATATCGCCACCCTTTGTTATCCAGGTAGCCAGCAATTTGTTGCAGCGTCGCGCCCATAAAAAAGTCTCGATAAGGCTCTGAAAGCACTTGCGTGTTCAGTAGCTAATTGTGAATTTAAGCGAACAGGCATTCGCCTTAGCGGGTTGCCTTCAACCAATTATCGTCTAAAGTTCAAACCAAAACGGCATCATTCCAGCATGACACTGGATGAGCTGTAAAACAGGTCGATTGCACCTACTCATCCTCCATTACCCACGAGGCGCAGTTAATCGGATGGGCTGCTGGATCAGTCCCGCATCCACTTGCTGAAAGAGATGATCTAGCGTCGAAGTGTTATCCAGCACTAAATCAGCATGAGCCGCCTTCTTTTGAATCGACATTTGGCTCTCAATACGAAGGCGAACTTGTTGAGAGCTGAGGCGATCGCGCTTGACGAGCCGTTCTATCTGTTGCTCTTTAGGGCAGCGCACAACCCAAGTCTCAGTGACCAAATCGGTCATACGCGCTTCAAACAGCAACGGAATCACCAGCACCACAATCAGCGGTTGTGTGTCTTTCATGGACAACGACTGTATCGCCTCCACTAAGCGATCGCGGACGTGTGGATGAATTTGCTGCTCCAACCACAGGCGTTCCGGCGGACTGCTAAAAATAATATCGCCTAACCGATGACGATCGAGCGTACCATCAGGCAGCAGCAGCCCAGAACCGTACCGCTCAGCAATTTCTGTCAGTACGGGTGAACTAGGCTCGACCGCTTCACGTGCGTACACATCAGCATCCAGGACAGGCAATTTGTGAATCGTTGCCATGTAGTTGGAAACCGTTGTTTTGCCCATTCCAATACCACCTGTCAGACCGATGATGCGATGGAAAGGGTGAGATTGGCTACGAGTGTTCATAGTAGACACCAGAAAAGCTTGAGGTGAACTGCCAGCAAGGACGCTCTGGGTCAAGCGGTGTGCCAAAAGAAGGCATTTGGTAGAAGTTACGATCGCAGAAGCATCGAGATGCCCCTAGAGCGACTGCCATTGACACAATGACTTGATTTTGCCAGTTTTCTAGATGATGAACCAAAAATTGGCAAAATGCGCATTTGGGGTTAAATCCATCTCTCCTTTCTCTCACCTCTCTTTTAATAGAGCGTCTCAAGCGACAAATTGTTGCCGTCTTCACCAATAGACCCAAACGAGCGACTAAAGCCTCTATCAACACTGTTGCACGAGTCTCAGTGATTCTCAAGCCAAGCTCAATGTATTCACCCGCACCAGAATGTGTTCACCTGCGCCAGCATTGCAGCAGTGACAAAACTAGAGCCTTTAAGCGGAATAAATCTATCGGTGACTTTAGAAAGCGATGCACAAAAGGGAAGAGCGACCTTTACAATAAAAAACAACACTGTGCTCAGTAACCAGTTCAGCGGAGTCTACGCCATGCTGTTGAAATCAACTACCCGCCATATCCATATTTTTACCGCTGCTGTTGAAAAGAATGAACTGGTTCCCAGTGATAGCGTACTAACGTTAGACGTCGATCCAGACAATGAGTTCAACTGGAGTGAAGAATCATTGCAAACGGTATACCGCAAGTTTGATGAATTGGTTGAATTTTACGGTGGAGCAGATCTGACCGACTACAATCTTCGTCGCATTGGTTCCGACTTAGAGCATTTTGTACGATCGCTGCTACAAAAAGGTGACATCTCATATAACCTCAATAGCCGCGCTTTAAACTACAGCATGGGCTTGCCGCGCGTCGTTGCTGGCGAAAATTAGCCAATTTCTATACCGTTCAGGTGGCTCCGTTCGCTATCACAGCAGACGGTAGTGGTTACGTCTACTAAGCTACTGCCGTTGATCACAGGGTAAACGGGCAGTCTACTCACAGCAGCTAGGTGAGTAAGTTAGGATTGCAGAGCATGTAGCCGCAATTGCTTACGCTCCTCATATTTATTTACGGAGGGTTAACGGCAAGCACTTTGCTTTAGATTTTTTAACGAAAACTCTCATCAAATCAGTCTACCGTAACAAATGGTGGCTTTTGATGAGGTTACATTGCATCAGTCGATCGTACGCCACTCATCGCCTGGTCAACGCACCACCCAGTCAACGTTAGATTTAGAAGATTTAGCATGAGCAGTAATTTAGCAACAAAGCTACGTGAGGGCACTAAAAAGTCTCACTCAATGGCTGAGAACGTCGGGTTTGTAAAATGTTTCTTAAAGGGAGTGGTCGAGAAAAACTCCTACCGCAAGCTTGTCTCCAATCTTTACTTCGTCTACTCAGCGATGGAAGAGGAGATGGATCAACACCAACACCATCCCATTCTTTCCAAAATCTATTTCTCAGAGTTAAATCGCAAAGCCGCCTTAGAGAAGGATTTGTACTACTACTACGGCAGTAATTGGCGAGAGCAAGTCGCACCCTCTCCAGCCGCTGAAGCCTATGTGCAACGCATTCGCGATATCTCTAAAACCGCTCCTGAGCTGCTAGTTGCTCACTCCTATACTCGTTACCTTGGCGACCTATCGGGTGGTCAGATTCTGAAAGGCATTGCCCAACGTGGTATGAATCTCACCGATGGCAACGGTACAGCCTTCTATGAGTTCAACAACATTCCTGACGAGAAGCAGTTTAAAGCAACCTATCGTCAGGCCATGAACGAGCTACCCCTTGATGATGCCACCGCTGATCGCATCGTAGATGAAGCCAATGCCGCGTTTGGCATGAACATGAAACTGTTCCAGGAGCTAGAAGGTAATTTGATTAAGGCGATCGGCTCCATGCTGTTCAACACCTTAACCCGCCGTCGTACTCGTGGCAGCACCGAATTAGCCACTGCTGACTAATGCTATCTGGTTACGTTGTCTCCCATCTCTAACGTCTTCCCTCGAATCCTGAGGGCTTGGTGGTTAAAGCACTATCAAGTCTTCAGGATTCATAGTTTGAAGTTGTTGATTTTCGGTTGTTATTTGTTAGAACAAAGCTAGAAATTAGAAGTCAGAAGGCAGGAGCAAAGCTACAGCGGTTATTGATTGGTTAAGTTACAGTCCCTTGAGGATGAGTAGGGTCTAAAGTGTCGGGTGTGGTGAATGCAAGTGAAAATGGCTGCATCTCCAAACTCCCTCTGCTTCCCCTCTCCCCTCACTCCCTACCCCTTACCCCTCACCTCCCACATGGCAGCAAAAATCCCCGTCACCATCATCACAGGTTTCCTTGGCAGCGGCAAAACAACGCTCATCCGCCATCTGCTGCAAAACAATCAAGGCAGACGAATTGCGGTTTTGGTTAACGAGTTTGGCGAATTGGGCATCGATGGCGACCTACTGCGTTCGTGCCAAGTCTGTGATGAAGAGACGTCTGCTGAGGGAACTTCTGCTGATGCCACACGGTCTTTGCCGGAACGCTTGCCTGAGATTGTTGAGTTAACCAATGGCTGCCTCTGCTGCACAGTGCAGGAAGAATTTTTATCCGTCATGCTAGAGCTACTCAAACGCAGAGACAGCTTAGACTGTATTCTCATTGAGACGTCTGGGCTGGCACTTCCCAAGCCTTTAGTCAAAGCTTTTCGCTGGCACGAGCTGAGCCATGCCGTTACGGTAGACGGCGTGATCACGATCGTCGATTGTGAAGCTGTTTCGACTGGAACGATCGCCACCGACCTACAAGCATTAGAAGCCCAGCGCAAAGCAGATCCTAATTTAGATCATGAAACTCCCATACAAGAGTTGTTTGAAGATCAACTTGCCTGTGCCGATTTAGTCATTCTCAACAAAGCAGATTTAGTTGATCCCCAAACTCAAGCACACGTTGAACAACTCGTCCAGCAAGAGCTACCTAGAGCTGTCAAGCTTGTCTCTAGCCAGCACGGACAACTTGACCCGAATCTTTTGCTTGGCTTTCAAGCAGCTGTAGAAGATCACTTAGACTCTCGCCCCAGCCATCATGATGCGGAAGGAGAGCATGAGCATGATGACAAGATTACCTCGACTCATGTAGTGCTCGATCGCGCTTTCGACCCTACCATACTGAGGCAGCAACTAGAAACCTTGGTGCAAGAACAAGAAATCTACCGAATTAAAGGCTTCGTTGTTGTACCTCAAAAACCGATGCGCTTAGTCATGCAGGGCGTTGGCAAGCGCTTTGACCAATTTTATGATCGCCCCTGGCACGCTAAAGAACCACAACAAACTCGACTTGTTTTCATTGGTCGCGCGTTAGATGCAACTCGCATCAAAACGCAGTTAACTGCTTTACCCGTCTGATGGGCAAGAAAAACCCTCAGACCTCTCTTCTCATAATCAAGGCTTTAGACAGACCTGTTATGAGATCGCTCTGCTATGAGAACAGCTTGTAGACATTGGCGTAATTTTAGCGCCCCTTTAGTTTAGTCAAGCAGGGCTGAAGAATGGATGCTGAGCGCTGAGAAGGAACGTAGACGCCTTTGCCACATGCGCTCCTAGCGACAAGCTCATACATACAGTGGGAGTACAACCAAATACGCTCAAGAAAGTCAATCGTTTCTTCAAGCAATGGACTTTTTATATAAAGAGCGAGTAAAAAGAGTACAAAATTGAAGTCAGTTCTGAAAATTGCTCCTACTATAAATTAATTCTTCAGTAATAGTTAAATTTATGTGTGGGTACCTGCTGGACTGACAAAAGTCCTGAAACCTCTGAAACTTCGTAGGTTGAGTAAAGCCGTGCCGTCATACCAGAAAAGCGTTAGCGTAACCTAACGAATCAAGTTTGGCATTGGGCTTCACGCAGTTCAACCCAACCGACACCAAAAGATCGTTAGTCAAGCAGGTATGGTTAAAAAGAGTAATACAACTAAGTTAGGTCAAGTAAATACTGTAACAATGGATTATAAGAAACTATCTCACAGAATCTTCAAAACATCGTTTAATTTTAGCTCTCTACTCATCACGCTTGAATGGTAAAGAGCCTTTCTTATACGGATAAAGGACTTTAACACTTTCTTATGTATATAAACGATTTAAGACAAATGCAAGCGCGTGCGATACACTCTGATCAGCGAATTAAGTTTACACGGTGCACTTGCAAGCTTTACTGAAGAGACCCAAGTGTCACTTCACAAATTTAGGCCGATAGCTAATACATTTCTGAAATCATACGTTTCGCTTTGAGGTAATGATGAACCAGCAGGTCGAGAACATAAAGAAGGTAGATACGTTGGCAGATCATTCTCCACATTGTCAGTTTTGTAAAACCGCTTTGCATCATACGCTGGTTGATCTGGGTATGTCCCCACTATGTGAAAGCTATGTGAGTTTAGAGCAGCTAAACCACGTGGAAGCATTCTATCCTCTACATGTGCGGGTATGCGATAACTGTCTACTGGCTCAGTTGGAAGCTTATGTGAAGCCGGAGCATATCTTTAGTGAATATGCATATTTTTCATCTTATGCAGATACTTGGTTAAAACACTGCAAAGCCTACACCGATCAGGTCGTTGAGCGTTTCAATTTGAATGAGCAAAGCCAGGTTATAGAACTTGCCAGTAACGATGGCTATTTGTTGCAGTATTTCGTTGAAAAAAACATTCCTGCTTTAGGAATTGAACCTGCAACAAACATTGCCAAAGTAGCAATCGCCAAGGGAATCCCAACTGTTAATGAGTTTTTTGGACAGGAATGTGCGCACAGGTTAATTCAACAAGGTAAACAGGCAGATCTCATCGCAGCCAACAATGTCTTAGCGCATGTTCCCGACCTCAATGACTTTGTTGCTGGAATTAAGATTTTGCTGAAACCTCAAGGTGTGGCAACTGGCGAGATTCCGCATCTGATGCGGCTAATGGAATCTAACCAATTTGACACTATTTATCACGAGCATTTTTGCTATCACACCTTTACTACTCTTGAGAAAATCTTTGCTGCCCACAGATTAGCTCTCTTTGATGTCGAAGAACTCTCAACGCATGGGGGGTCACTACGAATTTATGCCTGCCACGAGGACGATTCAACAAAGCCTATTAGTGATCACACCATTGAACTAAAAAACCGTGAAAAAGCAGAAGGGTTTACTTCAATTGAGCGTTATACAAACTTTGAAGAGCAGGTACGAGAGACTAAACGTAAATTGCTCGATTTTTTGATTAAAGTTAAGCGAGAAAGCAAAACGGTTGTGGGATATGGCGCTCCTGGTAAAGGTAATACTCTATTGAACTATTGCGGTATTCGCACTGATTTTCTAGATTACACAGTCGATCGTAACCCCTACAAACAAGGAAAGTTCTTACCTGGAACTCATATTCCAATCTACCATCCCGACAAAATACGGGAAACAAAGCCTAATTACGTACTCATCCTTCCCTGGAACTTCAAGGACGAAATTATAACTCAAATGAGCTTTATCCGCGAATGGGGCGGACAATTTGTAGTGCCAATTCCTGAAGTAAAAGTGTATACCTAAAGCGTTTGTAGATTTTACTCCTACTAGACCAAGTAGAACAAATTCCACTTCTACGAAAGAGCAAGACTGTACAAGCTGCATCTCAAGCAAACTTCTACCATTACTAAAGCTAACCAATCTAGATCCAAAATAATTTAGTTTTGCTGTTGGAAACATTTAGATGATTTGAGTATGTAATATGTTTATTGATTTGAGCGCGTCTGATACAGGGCAAGTTGGCTTAGAGATGTACCACCTTATCTCAGAGCTGTATCCTATTTGTCGTAGTATTACTGGTAATGGGGTACGAAAATCACTACATATTCTACAGAAGTTCATTCCTTTAGAAATTCATGAAGTGCCTACAGGAATGAAAGTTTTTGACTGGACAGTACCGAAAGAATGGAACATTCGAGATGCCTATGTTAAAAATAGTCGTGGAGAAAAGGTTATTGATTTTCAATTATCCAACTTACATCTGCTAAATTACAGTATTCCAATTCATAAAAAGCTGCCCCTAGCGGAGTTAAAAGAGCATCTATACACGCTTCCAGAGGCCCCTGATTGGATTCCTTACCGGACTTCATACTATAAGGAAAACTGGGGCTTTTGTCTGAGCCACAATGCTTTAGAAAATTTAGAAGAAGGGGAATACGAGGTTTACATAGACTCTTCATTGCAGGATGGTCACCTCACCTATGGAGAGTATTACCTGCCGGGAGAAACGGAGGATGAAGTGCTATTTTCTTGTCATATTTGTCATCCATCCCTCTGCAATGACAATCTTTCAGGAATGGCTTTAGCAACATTCCTAGCAAAGAGGCTCACTTTACAACCAAGACGATACTCTTACCGTTTTTTGTTTATACCTGGTACGATTGGCTCAATTACTTGGCTCTGTTTAAACAAAAACATTACTCATAATATCAGGCATGGTCTGGTTATCTCTGGAGTCGGTGACAAAGGAGAAATAACATACAAGCGGAGCCGTCATGGAAATGCAGAAATCGATCAGGCAGTAACTCATATTCTGAAACATCTAGGTGAAAAATATAGAATCGAAGAGTTCTCTCCCTACGGCTATGACGAACGCCAGTATTGCTCACCCGGTTTCAATTTGCCAGTTGGTCGCTTGACCAGGACACCTTTTGGTAAGTATGAAGAGTACCACACATCAGCAGACAACCTAGAGTTTGTTAGTTCTAAGCATTTGGAAAACTCATGGATAGTTTACTTAGCAGTGATTGATGTTCTCGAAAATAGCAGAATCTATAACAGCAAGAATCCAATGTGTGAACCACAGCTAGGCAAACGAGGTCTTTACGGAATGCTAGGCGGTGAACAAGATAAAAAAGATATCGAAATGGCGATGCTATGGGTGCTTAATTTATCCGATGGTACACATACTCTATTAGACATTGCAAACCGAGCGGGAATAAGTTTTGAGATGGTCACGAGAGCCACGACCGCACTGTTGCAAGTCGGTTTATTACAAAAATAATCAGATATATGATAGGGATAAAGTAAAAAGAACTGTAGATTGAATTGTTTGATATTTTAGATCCGTTTACCAACGATCGAAAGGAGCATTAGTATGAAAGTTGTCTTATTTTGTGGTGGTTTGGGCACACGGTTACGAGAACATTCTGAAACTGTTCCAAAGCCGATGGTTGAAATCGGTTACCGCCCCATAATCTGGCACCTAATGAGGTACTATGCCCACTTTGGGCATAAAGACTTTATTTTATGTCTTGGTTATAAAGGAGACTATATCAAGAATTACTTTCTCAACTACAACGAATGTCTATCGAATAATTTCACTTTGTCGGATGGAGGCAAAAGTATCCACCTGCATACTAGTGATATTCAAGATTGGAATATCACCTTCATTGACACTGGAATAAACTCTAATATTGGACAGAGATTGCTAGCTGCAAAGCCCTATTTAGCAGGAGAAGATGCTTTTCTAGCTAACTATGCTGATGGTCTCAGTAACCTTAACCTTGACTTGTACCTTGATCACTTCCAAAAGCAAGGTAGAATTGCAAGTTTCTTAGCTGTACAACCCTCACAATCCTTTCATGTTGTCTCTTTAAATGAAGAGTCATTAGTAGAAAGAATCCAGCCTGTTAGCTGCTCGGAGCTGTGGATTAACGGCGGGTTTTTTGCTCTCAAGCAAGAGATTTTTGATTACATTCAGGATGGAGAGGAACTCGTTCTTGAGCCATTTCAGCGTTTAATTCAAAAGAAGGAACTAGTCGCCTACAGAAATCTTGGCTTTTGGGCTTGCATGGATACGTTGAAGGAAAAAATGACCTTTGATGAAATGTATACCAAAGGAAATACTCCTTGGACTGTTTGGGAAACTTCGCAAGCTCTAGCGAATGACAAAATGTTCAAAATTCAATTGTCTAGCACACAAAAAGTATGTTTAGCAAACTCAAACAAATAATTTTTGAATCTCATAATGGGGCTTTAAAATACATACGTTCGTTTACAAAGCGGTACTTCTTGCTAGAAGCTGATTTTTAAGAGCTGTGTTTCATATAAATACGTCTTTATTCATTTTTCAGGAAGAACTTAAATTATGCCAAAAGTTAGCATTGTAGTTGTTAATTATAACTACTCTAAATACTTAGATGAACGCATTCAAAGTTTCTTAAATCAAACTTATCTGGATTTTGAATTGCTTATTATAGATAACGGCTCGACAGATAAGAGTGTAGAAATCATAGAGAAGTATAGAAAAGATCCAAGAGTTTCTGTAAGATATTATTCTGAGAACGAACCACCTTTTAAGCGCTGGAATGATGGTGTAGATTCTACGCAAGGTGAGTATGTAATGATCGCAGCTTCAGATGATAGTTGTGATCCTAGATTATTGGAAAAGCTAGTTGAAAAATTGGATAACCATCCTTCTGTTGGTTTTGCTTATGCTCAATCATGGGAAATAGATGATCAGGGTAAGCGATTGTATTTATCTAAGGATTTAACAGATAGCTTAAATCCAGATCTTTGGGCTACAGATTTTGTTGCCAATGGGCAAGAGATGTGCCATTACATGCTGTTTCTTAATATAATTCGCTTCTCAGGACTCGCACGGCGATCTGCTTTTGTTAAAGCTGGTGGATTTGACACACGATTGTCCTATGAGGCAGATTGGCTGCTTTGGTCAAAAATATTAACAATTTCAGACATTGCTTATGTCGCTGAACCGTTGATTTTTGGTAGGATGCACATGAATTCGTTCGGCAAGGCAGTGAAGAAGATATTGGTACTTGAAGGGCGGTTAGTAGTAATTCGTTACTTGCTATCAAACGTAAAGCCACCAGAGCACTTTTGGGAGACAGTCTATAAGCCAATCATAGGATATTGGGTACGGCTAGTATTTTCAGAGAAAATTCCAATTAGTATAAACTTAAGGATTTATTGCTTGTTGAAGGAGATAAATCCTCATGTAAATTATTTGTTAGTTATAAATTTTCTTGAGATTTTGAAGAGAAAAATCGGTCTACTCTATAACTCTTTTTTTCAAAAGAAGATAAAGCTTCTTTTGAAGTAGGAATAAAGCATTTTCATTAGTGAGGAAACCACTAAAATCCTATTTACTCTGATGCACAAATTTTGTAGTTATTATGCTTAAGCTAATACCTTTCCAGACTGAGAAGCAACAAATACGCCAAGTGTTGTGCTTGGGTGCTCATAGTGATGATATTGAGATTGGCTGTGGAGGAGCTATTCTAGCTCTAGTTGAAGCATTTCCTGATTTAAATGTTTTTTGGGTTGTATTGAGTAGTGCAGGTAATCGTCGAGAGGAAGCCTTAGAGAGTGCGAATGCTTTTTTGCAACCTGTCAACCAAAAAACGATTTTAATTGAAAACTTTAAAGATACATTTTTCCCCTATATGGGCATAGAGATCAAAAAATTCTTTGAATGGTTAGGGAAAGAAGTTTCGCCTGATCTCATATTGACCCACTATCGCCAGGATTTGCACCAAGATCATCGGTTGGTTTCTGATTTAACCTGGAATACATTTCGTAATCATATGATTTTAGAGTATGAAATTCCCAAATATGATGGCGACTTAGGAAACCCTAATTTTTTTGTTCATATCAGTGATTCGATCCGAAAGCAAAAAATTGCTCATCTTATGAAGTTTTTTGCAACTCAATCTAATAAGCATTGGTTTACGGAAGAAACGTTTTCAGCAATTCTTAGATTACGTGGAATCGAATCAAACTCACCAAGTCAATATGCAGAAGCTTTTTACTGCAGAAAAGCAGTCTTGATGTAGGATCATAATGTTCATAAAATGAGTCACTTGATTAGAGCATGGAGTTTTATGGGTTAGATTGAGCCGATAGGCGAGGCCTGAAAATGAGAAAGCCAATCTTTGCTTAAGCTACTCCGTAAAGCCATAAAATGGACTTACATTAAGTTGATAGAAAAATACAAGTTAGGTTTGGTTCGCACAAAAATTTGACATACAAAAATAATTGTTATGAAAATTCATGTTCTTTCTATGGCTCATAATGAGGCTCACCTGCTTCCTTATTTTATTAGCCACTATCGCAACCATTTTCCTGATTGCGAAATTACAATATTTGACAATGAATCTACTGATGAAACTGCAAGTATTAGTCAAAGTTTTGGGTGTAAAGTCATCTCTGTTGTGTCGGGTGGTTACGTGGATCAGATCCTTTCAGACACTAAGAATGAGCAGTGGAAGAGTAGTCAAGCCGATTGGGTAGTAGTCTGTGACATCGATGAATTTTTGCAGATTAATCAAACTGAGTTAGAAAAGCTAAATGATTCTGGAGTTACAATTTTACGAACTCAAGGCTTTGACATGGTTGGGAAAAATGGAAATCTTGAGGAGATTACAGATAAATATCCAAATGATTGGTATAGCAAAATTGTATGCTTTAAACGAACAGAAATTGAAAATATTAACTACACGCCAGGAGCGCATCACTGCAGCCCTACTGGAAATATTCAGTGGAGTTCAGCAGCTTATGAATTGTTCCACTATAAGTACCTTTCGCTAAACTTAGCACTTGAAAGAATAAAACTGCGTTGCGATCGAGCAAGCGAAGATAATCGCCTAAAAGGGATTGCTTATCAGTATTACGAATTCAACGAAAGAAAAACTCATCAAGAGTTTTCTCAAGCGTGGCGAAAAGCGATATTATGGCGCTTTCTTAAGAGGCTGCTTCCGAGAGAGAAGAATTATCGTTTAGGTCATAAACTTATAGCAAAAGTACCGTGAGACGACATAGTCTGATGGCTGACAAACCTAAGGTTCTCTTGGGCTTTGGAGGATGTCTGAGAATGAGAGACTATGCTAGTCATCTGAGCATCATAGCGAGTCATTACTACATACATGAAGGTCGCTGAGGTTTCTGGCAGGGCCGCATAGTCTTTAAACAAACGACGCGGCCAATTAAGCCAACCCCAAGTGCGCTCGATCACCCACCGTTTCGGCAATAAGACAAAGCCTTTGCTGTTATCAGAAGCTTGATGGTTTCGAGCTGCCAACGTAAGTGCCCATGGCATGAAGTCTACTCCTTCACAGGTACCATTCACCCAAACCACCTTCAATCGGGTAAGCTGCTCAGGTAGACGTGACAGCCGAGCGACAAACTAGCGGGCACCCTGCTGGTCACTGACAATGACAGCCATTATGGCTGAAAACATTTCTCGAACTGCCTGATGGCACGCCGTTACATGACACAATCGAGCAGGTGTTTGCCTAGCACTAAGGCTGCTGATCACTTGCATGCCCTAAGACCCGATACACATCGATTAGTTGCTGCTTGCCCTTTAGAACTAACGGTCCCCAAGGTTCAACGGCAAAGCGGTCTTGCAGATGCACGAGAGTATCTTTGGCAATGAGAATGCGGCAGAGTTCTGTTTGCTGGTCTTTTGCGTAGCTTTCTAAGCGAGATGCAATGTTAACACTGTCACCAATCACGCCATATTCCAGCCGATCTTTGCCACCTAAACTGCCTGCCACGATCGGCCCGGTAAAAATGCCCACTCGCATTTGCGCCGTTGGCAGGTTACGCTTCTGCCAGTCTTGATTCAGCGCTTGCAGGCGATCACTCATTGCCAAAGCGCACTCAACAGCTAAGCGGGCATCTTGGGAGACTTCGATCGACGTGACCCGGTGAATGGGCACTCCGAACACAGCTAACAAACCATCGCCTGTAAACTTGTTGATAATGCCATGATTAGCTTTCACTTCCTCAGTGATGGCGCTTAGATATTCGTTTAGCCATTCCAGCAATGCTTCGGGAGACATCTGTTCTGACAGCGTGCTGAAATTTCGAATATCAGTAAATAGCATTGTGGCGATCAGGCGTTGCCCTGGCAGTTTGCCAGATTTCAGCAAGCGATCGCGGCTTTTCCACAGGGTTGTAGCAATTTCAGGCGACGTGTTTTGCCCCAGTAGTTTCATCATCATGATTTGTTGACGCTGTGCCTGCTGTGCTCGATACGATACGACAAGCGTTGCAACCACGATGATACCTATCACAGGGGTGGCTGTAGGCACCCACCCTTGAGCCAAAAAAAGAGCGTAGCAGATTCCTAGCAGAACCATAATGGCAAGTATGACCACCAGACAAAGCCCCAGCGGGTGGCGAATGAACCAGGCGAGGCTGCTACCCAAGACAACCCAAGCTCCAATCCAACTGCATTCAACCCAATCAGGCCAAAACCAAACGAGCGGCTGCTGGTTAAGCGCTGCGTCCAGAATTTGGCTGACCATTTGAGCATGAATGACAACACCGGGCATTGAGACAGCCTGTTTTTCAGCCATGCTGTAGGGGGTGAGAAAGCGATCTTTCGCACTCTCGGCGGTCGTGCCAATCAGCACAATCTTGCCGTTGACCCATGCTGGCTCGATCGCGCCATTTAATAACTGAGTTAACGTTACCTGCCGTGCCAGATGGCTACGCGCACGGTAGTTCAGCAAGATCTGATACCCCTTCGCATCCACAGTTTGATATTGTCCGGATGTAGTTTCCCAGGGAGTAAATTCCGTTTCGCCGAGTTGCAAATTGCTGGGATTGCGTAAACCTGCTTTTGGTAGAATACCCTGTGGCCGCAGGTATGCGAGTGCCAAGCGGAGCGAAAAAGCATACAGCGTTTCCGTCTCTGTATCCATAAACAGCAACCCGCGACGAATAACTCCATCGGGGTCACTGGCGATGTCATTGAAGCCGATGCGGTCTTCTGGGACTCCCGGAGGCGGATTCACCCCCAAATCATCTGCGTCTTGGACTTTCGTAATGGCAATCACATTGGGCTGCTGCAATTGTTTCGCTAGGGCAGCCGTGCCAGGAGCCTGTGGTAAATCCCGATAAATATCTAAGCCGATCGTCTTGGGGTTGAACTGTTGCAGCGTTTGCAGCGCCGTTGCGATCGTGCGGTCGGAAAGCGGCCATCGCTTCTGAGCTTTAATATCGGCCTCGGTAACCGTCACAATCAGCAAGCGCAGATCAGTAGTCCGACTAGGGCGCAGACGCACCATCAGGTCATAGCTGGCAAGTTCAAGCGGCTGTAAGCCACCAAGATGATGCACGCCGAGCAAGCAAGCAGTCACAACGCTACTTGTCGCCACGATCGCAAGTGGCACCAACGCGATCGCGGGTAGCGCGGCGAGTTGCATCCAGCCATTCCGGCAGTGTTGAAAAAATTTAGCAGTCACAGATGCTCTCAGCGTTGGATAACCGAGGGTAGACGTTAGCGTCAGGACGTTGCCGTGTGTACCAGAAAGCGTGGACTTTATACGAGTAAGCCCTAAGCAACTGAAACTCTAACGGTTCATTAGACTGCTTGCGCGAATACTAAAACCCCTCTCGCTCTCTCAATGCTGAGGCAAGTAAATGTCTAGTTCTTCAGCGTTGGAGGGCAAAGGGGGGCAGAAGCTAATTCATGCAAGCGGTCAATTGTCTAGATCAAGCAGTCGATGCACCAGGACTCGCGAGACGAGTTACTCTCCCATTAAATCTATACATCCTTTTCCCTATAAAATCCCGACAATTGAGCAGAAGCTCACGCTGTCTTTTTGAGCATACGCTCCAGGATTGTTTTTGCAGGTTCCACGATCGCCCAGGTACCGTTTGGTTGCTTGCGCAAAGCGGCGAAAAGTAGCAAATCACCATTGCCGATCGCCTCTCCTTGACTGACTTCGCCCAAATGCGGCTCCTTCAAACCACAGAGGCGAAAAAGGTAAGCAGGGACATCTGGGCTAGAAAAGATTAGACAACGGCGATTGTCAAGCTGAGTACGGCCATCAAAAGGCGCGTAGACCTGATTGCCATCCAGCGCAATCGAAATATCGCCAAGCCCACCGAGAACTTTGCGATCGGCGATCATGTCACCCGGTTGCAGCTCCCAACTTTGGTAAAGCTTGATGCTAAGCGGTGATTCAGGGCTGGGAGCTTTCGTACACCCGATCGGCAGCAGCGTCATAGCCAGCAGACCAACATTGAGCAAAGTATCTCTGACCTTCATGAAAGCAACTCTATCGAACATTGAAGCGATATCCAGCGTACTGATCGCCTTCGTACAGAATGACTAACCAGGTTTGCGGTTCAAACTCTAGAGGATACGCTTCCCGCTGAGCCGTTGCGCCTGCCCGGACTTGAAGGTCAACCAGCCTGCAGTAGGGCTCTTTCACAATTTCTTGCACTTTTTGCTTTTTATCGCCTTCAGGCACCGTAAGCAACCGCGCTAACTGCTGTCTCGACAACTTCGCCTGCGACTGCACAACCTCCTGACACGGTTCACCAGAGGCTTTTTTACTGAAATTTTTGCTCAATAGCGAAGGCAGGCTATGTAAATCTAACAAAAGCCCAAACGCCAAAAGCACAGCGCCTCCAGCCAGCAGCTGCTTTGAAATTACAGGTTCAGACTTTGAGTATCCCATCCATCCTCCTAATCGATTGGTTGGTCTAAGCATTTGGGAGTCAGCAGCTAGGAGGCTTATAGATGAGAGGATTCCAGCTTCTAGCTTCCCCACGGGCACAAATGGACTAAGGTTGCATACTGAGAGGGCTAGCAGGTTCGCAAACACGAGACTCCAAGGAACTCGGCGAACACAACGCGCAATTAGACTAGAGCCTGCCTCCCAGGAGCAATCCCAGCATAATGAGAAACAAGCGGTAGATAGAAACAAAGCCAGCTCTGGGCACAAACAGCGCCAGGTAAACGGCAAGCGCCGCTGGCGCAAACATCAACACCAGAAAAACGGGCGTGAGCGCTGGCACCATTGCCAACAGTAGCCTTGAGCCCACGCGAATAGCAGCAGCAAGCACAATCCAAAGCACCGCATCACCAATTTTATCTATTGACTTTTGCGGTAATTGAAGCAACTGCCGCAACTGTAAGCCGTAGCGCCGAACGGAGAAAAACCCCAACGGTGACTGAGATGTCCGCGATCGCCCACGGCGCACTTCAGGATAGCCACTGATCATCGAGGGTTCTACCAGTGCGCGCCCACCATCACGGCTGGCTAGAGAGCGTAATGCCTGAGCCGTTTCTGTTGCCTCCTGCTGCGCTTTTTGGTCACTGTGGAGTGATAGCGGGGGCTGGTTTGCAGGAACGGGTTTGCCGTTGGCCCCATAGCGATAAATGCTAGTCCCAAAAGCTTCTACACCCGAAGCAGGCGGAGGTTGAACGACAGAAGTCGCGGAGCCAGACTGGGTGCGATCGCGGGTGTTGCCAGGAGCGATCGCGTCTTGTGCTGTTGGTTCTCCCTCAATCAGTGCCGTTTCTAGCTCCTGCAACAATTGCTTGATCCGCTCTGCCTGAGCTTCTAAGGCTTCCGTATCATCATCCTGAGCTGGCATGGGTGGAACCTCTCGTTGGGGCGATCGGGGGGAGTGCTTACTACTTCTCGTAGCCTTCTTTTTAGACGGAGAAGCAGCGGCTGACCCAGGCGCAGCATCGCCAGTCAAGGCATCTTGCTCGGCCTGAGCCTTCTTACGCTTGCGCTCTGCCAGCAGTTGATTGATTCGTTCTGCCTGAGCTTCTAACCGCTTTAGCTCATCGATATACGGCTGTTGATGCCCGTCACGCATTTGCCGAAAGGAAAACGCCTTTGGGAGTGGTGTGGCAGACTTACGCTTGGCGACAGGCTTGCGTTTAGTGGTAGAGCCTTGTGCAGGTGCTTCAGATGGTGCTTCAGTCTTCTGGCGGTGGGGCATTTCTACGACATTTGCGTCACCCTGTTGCGCCCCCTCATTTGAACCCTCAAATTCTGAGTCCTCAAATTCTGGATAGGGCTGCTTGGCGAGATGCATCTCTGTTTGCAGCGATCGTCTTGCTCTGAAACGTGCTTGAAGTTCGTCCATAATGGGGGATAGTCAGCTCGGTCAGCAAAAAGTCCCTCAGCGAACCCAAATGAGAGACCTCTACTCAGTATTAGTACAATGGTACTATAGAAGGATGATTATTGACGACAATTTTTTGCCAATTCCCGGAAGTACCCTTAAAAGATCCTTCAGCGCCATCTAACTAAAATGCTATGGCAGGGTAGTGGACTAGACGTGTGGATACAGTTAAATGCTAGGCCAAACTCATAGCGGTTCGTAAAGAGACCAATGGACTATATTGTGCATCCGTACTGCTTTAGAAAAGCAATCAGATGCTTACGCTTAAGCGTTTGAGTCTGCTGTTTCCCAATTGGATGCAGAGTCGGTTCTAACTGCCGTGGATAAGCGCCCCAAACAGCGGTGTAGGCATGATGAAGGGGGTGCTAACAACGCTCTGAGTTGGAGGGGCGCACTGTCTTGATCGTTGGACAACATATAGGCCAATTTTGCACCTATCGTATGATCAATCGCGTGTCACAACCAGCGGCCTTTAGATCACCAAGCTAACCTGTGACCCCTGCTCTGTTTTGGATACTTCAATACGCGATTGAAAGGCTTCTTTGAAGTGGGGGACATGGGTAACGGTAAGAATGCAAGCGAAGTCAGCCGCGATCGCGTTGATAGCCGCAATCAGGCGATCGCACCCTTCCGCATCCTGGGTGCCAAAGCCTTCATCCACAATCAGCATTTGCAGCGCGGTACCCGATCGATGTGTCAGTAGGCGCGCTAAGGCTAACCGAATGGCAAAGTTTACCCGAAACGCTTCTCCACCTGAATAGGTTTCATAGGGACGAGTACCGTGAGCGTCAGCAATGAGAATATCCAGCGTTTCAATGAGTTTAGATGATGGGGTCTCGTTGTGTGGTGCTTTGGTTGCCAGCTTTGCTTGGCGGGCTTGCTCACGACGATTGGAGCGCTGGGTGACAAATTGAATATGGAGTTGATTGGCGCTGAGGCGACTGAGAATCTGGTTGGTTTCGGCTTCGAGTTGGGGCAAGGCATTTTCAATCATCAAGGCTTGAATGCCATTTTTGCCGAACGCTTGCGCTAACTCCTGATAAATGCGCTGCTGGTGACGGGCAGTTTGTAGGTCGGTTTTGAGTTTTGAGTTTTGAGTTTTGAGTATTTCTAGCTGCTGCTGTTGTTGCTGTAGGCGGCCAAGAGCGGCAAGATTTTCATCGAGTTGCGATCGCCGCTGCTGCATAGACTGTTCTAATTGTTGAATTTGCGCCTGACACGCTGGCGTTTGCTCTAGCTGTTGCACTAGCTGCTGGATCTGTGTTGCAGCCAGTTGGCGATCGTGCTGGCGATCGTGCAATGTTTGCGTGAGGGCAAGCACTCGCTGCTGGCTTTGTGGGTGCTGTTGGCGGGCACGCTCTAGTTCTTGATGCTGAAGCTGCCAGGTTTGCGACTGCCGCAACGCTTGACGAATGTTGTTGTGCTGTTCCAGGTCGTAGCCAGTTTCAGCCATGTGGTGTTTCAATGCAGCAAGCTGGGCAGCCGTTTCAGCATTTAACTGGTCAAGGCTGGCTTGCTCTGCGGCAACCTGTGCTTCTAGATCTGGTTGCCGTTGTGCCAGTTGGGTGTGTCGCCGCTGTGCCTGCTTCATTTCGGCATGACGGATTTCTGCCCATCGCCAGCGATCGACTTCGCCCCGTGCTAGCGCATGATTTTTTTCGTCATAGTTCAATTGGTTGAGGCTGTGATCAAGCAACCGTAGTTCTTCTTGCAGTTCCGTTGCGTAGTTGCCAAGCTGAAGTGATTGTTCTAACTCCGCCGCTTCAGCCACGATCTGCTGCAAGGTTGTTTGAGTGGCGATCGTCGTTTGAAGCTGCTCTTGCAATTGCCCCCGGCGCTCCAGCACAGCGTGATAAGGCTTCAGCTCTCGCTCTAGGTCACGATATTCTTGTCGCAAAATTTGAATTTCACGTTCCGAAGCGGATAGCTGCTCCCGGATGACCCAGATTTGCTCTGTGATGGCTTGCTGCTCCGCCTGATGCTTCTCTAGCACAAGGCTCCAATGCTGTTCGTCGAGGGGGCGATTGCAGAGGGGGCAGGGGGGGTAGGAGGGAAAGGGGGGAGGAGAGTTATGAGTGATGAATTCTAAGTTTTGAGTTCTAAGTTTAGTGTCTCCGTGTCCCTGTGTCTCCATGTCTGCGTGCCTTCTCCTGCTTCCCCTGTTCCCCTTGACTCCGCTCCCCTGCCCCGCTACCTCTGACTCCTGACTTCTGGCTCCTGGCTCCTGCTTCAATAGTTGCATTTTCTGTTCTAACTCTGCTAACTGTGCTTCGCAGTGCCGTTGCTGTTCTTGAAGCTGTTCCATAAAGCTACGGCGTTCTAACCCTCGCTCACGCACTCGTTCTTGGTAGGTGCGGCGTGCTTCTAGCGCGGCGATGCGATCGCTCACATCTTGCACCGCTTGTTTTAATTGTGGTTGGCATTGCTGCTGTGCTTGTAGTTGATGCGCTGATGCCTGAAGTTCTTCTAGCCGAGCGGTGAGGCGGGTTTGTTCGCGCTCGATCTGGTTTTGAAGCTGCTGGCGACGCTGCAAAAGAGGTGAAGCTTGAACCTGAAGCTGATCGAGGTGAATCAGATGGGTTCGTGCCTGTTGCAATTGCTGGAGAGCGGCGGTGATGTTCGCGGTTTTGCTGAGCGTTTGCTGTAGTTCTGCCTCCTGTTGCAGGAGTGCTTCTAGCTGTGCCTGAAGCTGTTGCAGTTGGCGCTGTTGCGTGGCTAAATGTTCGGTTTGCTGCTGTTGATAGTGCTGTAGCTGGTGCTGGGCAATCTGATGGGCTTTAAAGCGAGCAGCAAGGGCTTCTTCATGCACCTGCAAGGTTTGAAAGTGGTGATAGCCTGCCACGATCGCAGCCTCTTGTTGCAGCAGGGTCTCTAGTTCTTGCTGTTGCTGTTGGGCAGCGGCTAATTCTCGCTGTAACCGCTGACAGTCTTGTGCTTGGTGACGCTGCTGTTGTTGCTGCCACGTCAACTGCTGCTGCCAGGTTTGGTGCTGTTGCTGGATGGTTTGCAGAGCTTGAAGTTGTTCGCTGTCTGTCGCCTGTTGCTGCTGCATCCCTGCCAAAACGCCCTCTAGCCCAAGCTGTTCTTGAACGATGCGATCGCGCTGCTGTAGCTGTTTCTGCACAACTTCGAGATTGCGTTCTAGCAACTCAAGCTGCCCCTTAAACTGACGCGACTGATCTTTTGCCTGCTCTGCCATGCGATCGTACTGGTCAAGCTTCAAGAGATCTGCCAAAATCTGCTTCCGTTCCGTAGGACGCTTCAGCATAAACTCATCGGCCCTTCCCTGTCGTAAATACGCCGAATTTACAAACGTCTCATAATCAAGCTTCAGGTGTTCTAGAATCAATTGCTGCGTGGCACGAACACCCTTGGCAGTCAGAGTACGGAAGGTGAGAGTGGGGTGTGGGGTCTGGGACGTAAGAACAGGTTGAGTTGCTTCCCCTGCTTCCCCTGCTTCCCCTGCTTCCCCTGCTTCCCCTGCTTCCCCTGCTTTTCTCCTCTCCCCCCTCTCCTCTCTCCTCTCCTTCCCCTGCGCCACCTGAAACTCTAGTGACGAAGACTGCCCTCGGTAGCGACTGCGGACGATGCGGTAAGTTTGCTGATTGTTGATAAAAATAAAATCCACTTGTGTTTCTTGTGCGCCAATGTGGATGACATCGTCTTCGGCAGCAGCACGGCTTTGCCCCCAAACTGCCCACGCGATCGCTTCCAACAAGGATGATTTTCCGGCTCCATTGGCACCACAAATACAGGCCGTGTGTAACCCTCGAAAATCTAGAGTTGCTTCACGATAGCTAAGAAAGTTCTTGAGTACTAGCTTTAGGGGAATCATGCCGTACCAGCGTTGCAGACCTAATCTTCAGATTAGCAGTACGCTTGCACTTTAATACATTTGCACTTTAGTACGCCAGCACTTTCTATCAAACTAGAAGCAAAATAGCAGGCTTGAATGAGCAAAGTTTGCTACAGCAAAAATATTTTTGTAAAGTGAAACGATTTCAACTGAGTTGGCGGTACTTGCTGAGACGTGTTAATTCGCGGTTAAAGCCTTGTTAGCTTGCTTCTCTACACTGTATACATACGTGGGCGAGTCAACTTCTAAGACACTCTATGGTTGAAATATGGGCACTTTAAGCTTGATGTTGGGTGACTGGCAGTGTTTCTCTGATGCAATACGCTCAGCCCTCTATCCTAACTCTGCCTTCACAAGCTGTGCTTCCTGGCTCAAGCAAGGCTAGATCACTCAATCTAATCCAGATAACGAATGTTGTTTCACTTGTTCAAGCAGATTACCGCTAGAAGGATAGGAAATACGCCTTTGCGCTGTGTGCTGATTGTGCCCTTTGTTTTACAAATTGTGGGCACAGTTGGGTTAGTTAGCTACCTCTCGTTTAAGAACGGGCAACAGGCGGTGAATGATTTGGTGAATCAACTAATGAGTGATGTGAGCGATCGCACGCAACAGCATCTCAAATCTTATACAAAACTGCCCCAACAAATTACGCGACTGGTTACAGATGATCTGGAGCTCGGTACGATCAGCCTCAAGGCACCTAACCTGCGGAGTTTAGATGCCTATTTCTTAAAGCGCATTCAAACGTTTGATGGGGTTAGTTTTATCTACGTAGGCAATGAACAGGGCAAGTTTATTGGTGCGGGACCCACGCAAAGGTTTGGTCAACTCGACCATATTGTTGAAGTCGCCGATGGTACGACGAAGGGAAACTATCTTTCCTATGCCGTTGATGCCAGAGGCGATCGAATCAAGCAAGTGGGTATTTCCAAAAACTATGATCCACGTCGTCGTCCCTGGTACAAAGCCGCCGCTAAAGGTAAAGCAACCTGGAGCGAGATTTATGCCTTTATTGGTGAGGCAAATGAAGGACTAACCATTACAGCCGTCAAGCCGTTTTATCAGGCATCGGGGCGGTTGGCTGGGGTCGCTGCCGTTGATCTATACCTGAATGATATCAGCGTCTTCTTGAACCGCTTGCATGTCAGCCACTCTGGACGAGTCTTTGTTATGGAACCAGATGGAAACCTGGTTGCTAGTTCTGATCATCAGCGCTCTTACACCAAAGCAGGTGGCAGGCTTCAACGGCTTACAGCTTCTGCCAGTAGTGATCCACTGATTCGAGCCACTGTAGAGCATTTGCAGCATGCGATCGGCAATTTTGGAAGTATTCAAAAACCACAGCGGCTCCAGTTTGAGAACCGTGGGCAGCGTGCCTATGTGCAGGTATCTCCCTGGCGGGATGAGTTTGGCTTGAATTGGCTGATTGTAGCCGTAATGCCCGAATCTGATTTTATGGCGCGCATTGATGCCAATACTCGTACAACAGTTTGGCTGTGTCTTGCTGCTTTGATTGTGTCGATCGCGATTGGTGCGGTGACAGCCCGTAGAATCACCCGCCCAATCTTGCGCCTCAACGCAACTGCGAAGGCGATCGCAGCCGGACAATGGCAGCCTCCAATCACACTTGATCGAGCGGATGAACTGGGCGAACTTACCCATTCCTTTAATCAAATGGCGAGTCAACTCCAAGCCTCTCTCGCTGAAATGCAGCAGTTAAATCAAAAGCTCTCGGACGGTGAAAGTCGCTTGGCGCAGTTTTTAGAAGCGCTCCCAATTGGGGTTGCTGTCCATAATCCTGATGGCACTGTTTTTTACTTTAACCAGACCGCTAAGCGCTTATTAGGCATTGAGACGATTCCAGACCGCACTATCGAGCGACAGGCTGCTGCCTACCAGATTTATCGGGTTGGTACGCAGCAACTTTACCCAGTTGAAGACCTACCTGCTGTACGGGCTTTAAGAGGTGAAAACGTTGTCACAGATGATCTTGAACTGCACCGAGACGGCGACATCCACTTTCTGGAAGTGCTGGCAACACCGATTGTGGACGGTCTGGGCAAGGTTACTTATGCGATCGTAGCCTTCCAAGACGTGAGTGAACGTAAGCATGCTGAAGCAACGCTGCGTGCCAGTGAAGCACGCTTTCGTCGGCTGACTGAGAATGTGCCAGGTGTGATCTACCGCTATGTCTATTACGCCAATGGCACCAGAGGGTTTACGTACCTCAGTCCACGGTTTCGTGAACTGTATGAAACCGACCAGGCATTGGCAATGGATGATCCTAACTGCTTGTGGCGTATGGTTCCTCCAGAAGACCTGGCAGCCATGCGAACATCCATTGATCTTTGCACGCAACAACTTCAGCCCTGGTCGATGGAACATCGCGTGCTGCTGCCGTCTGGTCGTCTCATTTGGGTACAACATTTCTCCTGCCCAGAGCGACAACCTAATGGTGATGTCATTTATGATGGGTTCTCGATCAACGTGACCGATCGCAAACAGGCAGAACTCTTCCTGGCAAATTACAACCGTCTGTTAGAGCAGCAGGTTCAGGAACGCACACTGGCATTAGAACAGGAAATCGCTGAACGCCAAAAAGCCGAAGATGCTCTCAAGCAAGTGAACTTAGAGCTAAAGCGCCTTGCAACGCTGGATGGCTTAACCCAGATTGCCAATCGGCACCGCTTTGATACCTATTTTACGCAAGAGTGGCGACGAGCAGTACGAGAACAAACGCCGCTATCGTTGATCCTTTGTGATGTCGATTTCTTCAAGCCCTACAACGATCGCTATGGGCATCAGGCAGGCGATGAATGTTTACGTCAAATTGCTCAGGCTATGAGTAGTGCCATCAAGCGCCCCAGTGATTTGCTAGCACGGTATGGTGGTGAAGAGTTTGTTGTCGTGCTGCCAAATACCGACAGTGAGGGTGCTAATACTGTAGCCGCCGCGCTTCAGGCAGAAATTCGACGACTCAAATTATCCCATGCCCACTCTAAAGTGAGCGACTACATTACCATTAGCCTGGGCATTGCCAGTACGATTCCACAGGTTGATGGAACACTCAATAACTTGGTTGCTGCGGCTGACACAGCCCTGTATCGCGCTAAAAAAGAGGGACGCGATCGCACCGTAACGTACCAGTTGTAAGAATCGGCCTGGTGATGGACGGTTTTCCTCTGATGTAATGAGCGAAATCTTGAAGGAGCGTTTGAATTTATACCAATCATTCTCCTTACATCAACTACGTTATGGGAAGACGGTGCAGGAAGCACAAAAAATGGTTCTCCTGTGGGCATCAAGATTTGGGTAAAACGTGTCACCCCTATGCCAGTAAAGCGATGGATAGCCAAACTCAGCAACGCGATGACGAGCAAAAACGGCAGCACCGACAGCAATGGCAGCAAGCCTTTGCACATGATTCTGTTGATCTCACAGGTTTACCGACACACATTGTCCTTAAAGCGCGAAAAATTTTGCAGGAACTCAGTGCTGGAAAAGGCTACTACCAGTTTCAAGGCAAGCGCTTTCGGTTTGACCGCACACTCATCTCGATTCCAGTCACTTACAGCTACCGCTTGCTGTGCCGTGAGCAAAAAGACGGTCTTCTGCCGCTTAAAGTGCTTTCTCATGAACAGTACAACGCGATCGCTCGCAATCGGGTCGCCATCGGATAGGCTACCAGCGACGCTCTTTACGCTCGATAAAAGGTGAGTGCCGTCTTGCCATAAACCTTTTGGCGACAAAGTTTCAGAGTTACTGGTGTTGGCATATTTTTGCGATCGGGGCTATGCTCCACCGCGAATTCTCCATCGGGCACTAAAAGTTGAAGGCACGCGATCGCCTCGATCACGGGTTCATACAAATTACTGTCATAGGGTGGATCAAAGTAAATGTGATCGAATTTCTGCCCTTCCAGTGCTTTTATGCGCTGTCGCACATCACCTCGTAACACTTGAAACGTTTGAGTTTCTTTCGCCACTTGCTGCCAGTTTTGCCGAATAATGGCACAGGCACGAGTAGACTGTTCAATGCCAACAACAAGGCTTGCCCCTCGGCAAAGCGCTTCCGCACCCATCGCGCCACTACCTGCACAGAGATCCAACCAACGACAGTCTACAATTGTGCCCTGCCAAATGTTGAATAAGGCCGATCGCACGATCGCCAGCGTGGGTCGTGTTTCCTGTCCTGGCAGGGTTTTGAGCTGCCGATTACCGTAAATCCGTAAGCTCATTGCGTCTGGTCAGATAAGTTTTTCTGCATCGCTTCGCCTACTTGCGCAACTGTCATGTCTTGATGTTGCAGCAACGAGTCAGCGACATTACTTTGATCAAAGTGGCTTCGATTTTGGCTGAGTTTATACTTGCCTTCTAACTTGGTTACTTGCATTTCAAAGCCAACGATCGCCGCCATCATGCCCTCGCGATAGCCCGCTGACAGTGCATCCCATTGTGGTTTATAAGCGGGTTCATAAAAAGAAACCATCGCTTTAATCATCGCGTCTATACTTTCTGGAGACTCTGCCAGCGTAATCATCTGCGGCTTGCCAAACGCGTGGACTGCGATGTAGTTCCATGTGGGTACATTCTCGCGCTTTTCGTACAGTGAGGGCGATATGTAAGCGTGTGGATCGTTGAAAATTGCTAATGACTCAGCTTGACCAAAGGCTTGCCACTGAGGATTTGCCTTAGCAAGATGTCCTGTAAGTTTGACAACCCCATCATGGACTGTTGTAACTAATGGCACGTGAGATGCCGTCGGAATGTTGTCTACAACAGTCACCAAGGTGGCAAAGCTAAATGCCTGCATAAAATCAACGAGCTTTTTCAAATCGTCTTCACGAAAAGCTGGTGAAACATACATCAGCCGATCATAGATAAAGGACGACTATTCACTAACTGCACAAAATTTGCCAGGATTTGCAGCCCTGATGTAGACGATTTTTCAGGATGAAATTGAACTGCCATGAGGTTCTCTTTTGCGATCGCAGCCGTCACTGTCTGGCTTCCATGCGTAATCGTTGCAGCACGCACATTAGCATCAGTGGGATCAACGTAATACGAATGCACAAAGTACAGCCACGGAGCGGCAGGTAATTGCTGCCACAAGGGAGAATGGGGTTGAGTGAGTTCTAACTGATTCCAGCCCATGTGCGGAATGGTGATGCCGGGTTCATGACGAAAGCGCTTGACGGTGCCTGCGATAATGCCTAAGCCCGGTTCCTTACCTTCCTCACTGGACTCAAACAGAATTTGCAACCCCAGGCAAATGCCCAAAAAAGGTTTGCCGCTGGCGATCGCTCGTTTAAGCGGTGCTTCCAAATGGCGCGATCGCAAATGTTGTACAGCCGGATCAAAGGCACCAACACCGGGCAGCACGATCGCATCCGCCTGTTCCAACTCAAGCGACGAATCGGTAATCTTGGGAGCTGCACCTGCTTTCTCCAGTCCTTTACAGGCAGAGTGCAGGTTGCCCATGTCGTAGTCCACCACTGCGATCGTTGGCATCTTCTGTCCCTTTATGCGCGTTCACTCTCTAAAATTGTAGTCTGCCACAGTCGCCTACACGCTAGCCGGAAACGCTGCGGCAAATGCAAATTCACATCCACCAACAGAGCTTAATTGTGGTCTAAAAGCCATCATTCATCCTCCTTCACTTCTACCTCCTGACTCCTGACTTCTCCCCATCCCCCATCTCCTATCTCCCAACCCCTATCCCCCATTCCCCACTCCTTCTCCATGTTCAAAGTTGTCACACCCAGATTCTCACAAACCTTCGATCGCTGGACAGATGCCCTCAACGCTGCCAAAGACCTCATCCCCGAATGCAAAAGCCTGACAGAAGACATTCGTATTTTTCTCTTTGACGATCTGGTGTGGGTCTACAGTCGGCTGCACAAGTACCCGCAGTACATCGGTGCAGGCATGTACGATCGCCTCGCGCGGCTCTTTGTACAGGAAGCGATGGAAGAGGAGTGAGGAGGAGCGAGGGCAGGGGAAGAGGAGGGAGCAAGGAGAGCGGAGGGAGCGACTCAGAACTCTTTAGTAAAGCGGTGCAAAACACTACTCAAATCTTTCCCTCCTTCCCTTGCTCCCCAAGCTTCCTCTGCCTCTCCAACTTCCTCAGCCCCCCAAGTCCCCTCTGCTCCTCCAGCCCCCCTTGCCTCCCTGCCACTCCCCACCATCGCGGCGACCACCAGTTCCATTCGCCCAAAAGGTTCATCGTCGCTGGCACGAGCACGGCTCGAATGAGTGTGACATCCAGTAAAACCGCGATCGCGCATCCCAGTCCCAGCGCTTTGACGAAGATAATGCGGCTGAAGACAAACGCACTGGTAACGATAATCATGAGGAGTGCGGCACTGGTGATAATGCTGCCCGTATTCTCCAGACCGCTGATGACGCTTTCGGTGTTGCTTTTGCCTTCGTCGTAGGTTTCTTTGATGCGAGTGAGCATGAAGACTTCATAATCCATGCTCAGCCCGAATAGAACGCAGAATAAGACGATCGGCAGCAGCAGATCGATATAGCCTACAGGCGCAAAATGGAGCCAGTGCTGCAAATGACCGTCTTGAAAAATGAAGACTAACGCCCCAAACGATGCGCCGATCGACAGCACATTCATGGCGATCGCTTTGAGCGGCAAAACCACTGAATCGAGCAAAAGATACAGAATCACAAACGTCACTCCCATCATGATGCCAAGCACGGTAGGAAACCTCTCATACATGGCTTGCATGGTGTCTAGTTCGCGCGCCGTTTGACCTGCCACCCATACTTGCAGCCCGTCTAGCTTCCAGTCTTGGATATCCCTCACCAACGCTTGCGTGTCATGGCTATTTCTGGCAGTACGACTGTTCACCACAACTAGGGTAAAAGTACGCCCAGTGACCCAGGTTTGTATTCCTTTCAAGGGCACGTCAGACTGTAACGATCGCAAACCACGTGTTGTTTTTTGTGCGTCTACCTCACTGTCTGTTGGCTGGCTCTTAAACACAAACAACGAATCCCGATCAGGTGCTTTTACAACAGCCGTTAGCTCAGATGGTGATCCGTTTTGGGAGGCAGCATAAAGCTGTTGGTAGGCGGTCAATGGCAAAGAAGGATTGGGGCTAAACAGGCTAGACACACGCTCTACTCGCGGATCGGCAGTGAGTTGCTTGACCGTTTCATACAGAGTGGCAATATGTGGTGTTGAGAGAATAGTGTCTTTAGAGGATGGCGTGCGAATGAGTACCAGAATGGGACTGCTTTCGCCTGCACCAAAGGCTTGCGTTAAAAGCTCTGTTCCCGCCCGAGCAGCAACCTCTTTGGGCAAAATGTCTGCGCCTGTGATGCCAAAGTGAGCTTGCAGAAACGGCGCACTCAGTCCAGAGACAATGATCAACACAGCAAAGCTGGCTGGAATACTATGACGAATGACGTTACGAGCGATCGCAGCCCAGCAACCTTGCCGTTGCAGCGCAAACTTAACCACAAACGATCGTCGCTGTACCCGTTGTCCCAGTAGTCCCAATAAGGCAGGTAGCAGCGTTAGCGCCACGACAACGGACAGCAAAACGACCAACGAACCCGCCATCCCTAACGATTGCAGCAGGGTAATGGGAAACAGCAGCAGCCCCATTAGGCCGATGCAAACAGTCATACCTGAGAAAAAGACAGCACGCCCAGCCGTTTCAACGGTACGAGCGATCGCGGTCTCCACCGTCCCTGTCCCTAGCTCTTCACGAAATCGACTGACGATCAGCAAGGCGTAGTCAATGCCCAGCCCCAACCCCAACATGCTAGCGAGGTTGAGCGCAAACACAGATACACTTAACTGCAACGCAATCAGGTACAACAGCCCAAACGTTACTGAGACGGCAACGACTGCCATTACTACGGGCAAAATTGCAGCGACGATCGAGCCAAAGACAACCAACAGCGCCATCAACGTCAGCGGCAGCACCAAAAATTCAATCCGACCAAGATCCGTTTGACTAATCTGCTGCACATCACGGTTCACAACGGGAATACCTGTCAAAAAGCTTTTCCAACCAGGCATCGGTTGTTTGGCAAGGAGTTGCTCAATGCGATCAATCATCGGCAGAATGTCGCTCACCTCAGTCACCGTGAGGTGAATCATGCTGTACTGCACCTGCCCATCAGCGCTGCGAGCGGTCGGCTGGTCTGTGGCGCTGATCACAGCACTGACGCCTGGTAACTGCCGGATTAGCTGAAGCCGTGCCTCGATTTGCGCTTGATCCGTTTGCGACTTTTTCGGCAACTGATTCTGCTCAGCGACGTCATCTGGAAGGCGTTGAAAGACGAGCGTCAGCGCATCGGCTGTCACATGGAAGTCTTGCTGTAGGCGTTGCTCTGACTGATAGGCGCTGCCAGCTTCATACACAGCCCCCGTTTCTTTGAGCACTCCTTCTAAATGCGGCGTTGCTGCAAGGCTGAGCGCCATCAGGATTGCCCACAACACGATCGTCAGCTTGCGATAGCGATACACCAGCCGTCCCAGCGTATAAAAACCGGGTTGCTTGGGTCGCATTTTGAGATACGCTGGCGCTGGTTCCATCAAGCTCACAGAAGGTTAATCCGCATTTTGTTTGCTCACGCTCAGTTGAACAGCCGCGTGATCGTGCCGTAAAGCGGGGTTAAACTCGCGTGTCGTCGGCTAGTCCGCCAGGTTCTAGCAAGACTACCACCCACCACGATCGCGAGAATGAACCGAAGCTGAATCTTCTCTGTGAGGACACCGCAACGTCCATTAAGCGTAAAGTGCCCGTTGGGGCGACAAGGCTAACAGATTTGCTACGATCGCACCGATCAGCCAGCAACGGCAACAGTTCTTCTTTCATGACTCATCGCAGGCTTGCCGGAAGAACGCATAAAGGAGCGACACCTTAGGATGGCTAAACGCTGCGTCGCGTTCTGCTTCCCTAAGCGGTGCATCTAAAGTGCGATCGTGGAGAGGAATCCATACCAATCCCGGTCTACAATTTATGGCGCGGCAATTTACAATTGTAAATATAGCTACGAGCGTGTAAAAGGATTCCTTAATCTTCCCAGTGGTTGAACACTTCAACTGGCTGGACTTTAGCCCGCCCTGGCTATCAAGACAACACCGATTCCCTCTATATACCGCTTACAGGTGGTCACCAACGGTTTGTCGCATTTAATCTAGAGAGCAACTATGAAAGACCTCACTCGTTATCGAAACATCGGCATCTTCGCTCACGTGGATGCTGGTAAAACAACCACTACCGAACGCATCCTGAAATTGACAGGAAAGATCCACAAAATTGGTGAGGTGCATGAAGGCGCGGCAACGACGGACTTCATGGAGCAGGAGCAAGAGCGTGGCATCACGATTCAGTCTGCTGCGACAAGCTGCTTCTGGAATGACCACCAGTTAAACATCATTGACACCCCTGGGCACGTTGACTTCACCATCGAAGTGTATCGTTCGCTCAAGGTACTCGACGGCGGGATCGGTGTGTTCTGCGGTTCGGGCGGTGTGGAACCCCAATCCGAAACCAACTGGCGCTATGCCAACGACTCTGAAGTGGCGCGTATTATCTACGTCAACAAGCTCGATCGCACGGGCGCAGATTTCTTTCGTGTGGTCAAGCAGGTAGACACGATCTTGGGCGCAAAGCCGCTGGTGATGGTGCTACCGATCGGCGTGGAAGAACAGTTTACGGGCGTGGTGGATCTGCTGACCCGCAAAGCCTGGATCTGGGATGACTCCGGCGATCCCATGAGTTACAAGATCAAGGACGTTCCGACGGATATGGTTGATCAGGTCGAAATGTATCGTGAGCAGTTGATTGAACTGGCGATCGAGCAAGACGACGATGTGATGGAAAAGTACCTGGAAGGAGAAGAGCCTGACATCGAGACCCTGAAGCGCTGTATCCGCAAAGGCACTCGCGACCTCGCCTTTTTCCCGACCTACTGCGGCTCGTCCTTTAAAAATAAGGGCGTGCAGCTGGTGCTGGATGCGGTGGTGGACTATCTGCCTAACCCAATGGAAGTCAAGCCTCAGCCCGAAGTTGATCTGGAAGGCAACGAAACGGGTAGTTTTGCTGTGGTCGATCCTGAAAAACCGCTGCGTGCCCTGGCGTTCAAAATCATGGACGATCGTTTTGGTGCGCTGACCTTTACCCGTCTCTACTCCGGCAAACTGTCTAAGGGCGATACGATTCTCAACACCTTCACGGGCAAAACCGAGCGGGTGAGCCGTCTGGTGGAAATGCACGCCAATTCGCGTGAAGAAATCGACTCTGCACAAGCAGGCGACATCATCGCGATCGTGGGCATGAAAAACGTCCAAACTGGACACACCCTCTGCGATCCCAAGAATCCGGCAACGCTGGAACCAATGGTCTTCCCAGAGCCTGTGATTTCGATCGCGGTCAAGCCTAAGGCGAAAGGCGGTGAAGAAAAAATGGTCGCTGCCCTCAGCAAAATGGTGCAGGAAGACCCCTCCTTCCACATGGTGACGGATGAAGAAAGCGGCGAAACCATTCTCAAAGGGATGGGCGAACTGCACTTAGACATCAAAGTGGATATTCTCAAGCGCACGCACGGAGTCGAGGTTGAGGTAGGTAAACCTCAGGTTGCCTACCGCGAATCGATTACCAAGCGCATCGAAGACGGCTACATTCACAAGAAGCAGTCGGGTGGTTCGGGTCAATACGCCAAGATCAACTATGTGCTTGAGCCAGGCGAATCGGGCACTGGCTTCCAGTTTGAGTCCAAGGTTACAGGTGGCAGCGTTCCCAGAGAATACTGGCCCGCCGTCGAAAAAGGGTTTGGCAGCATGACCGACAAAGGTGTCCTGGCTGGCTTCCCTTGCCTGGACTTGAAATTCACGCTGATGGAAGGTGGCTTCCACCCCGTTGACTCATCGGCAATGGCGTTTGAAATTGCGGCGAAAGCGGCCTATCGTCAGTCGGTTCCCAAAGCGTCGCCCCAGCTATTGGAGCCAATCATGAATGTCGATGTGTTCACGCCAGAGAACTACATGGGCGATGTCATTGGTGACCTCAACCGTCGTCGGGGCATGATGAAGTCTCAAGAAACAGGCCCTACTGGCGCTCGCATTAAGGCGGATGTGCCGCTAAGCGAAATGTTTGGCTACATCGGTGACTTGCGTACCATGACCTCTGGTCGCGGTCAGTTCTCGATGTCGTTCTCTCACTACGCCCCTTGCCCAAATAACATTGCGGAAGAGGTGATCAAGGAAGCCAAAGAACGCCAGGCGGCGGCATCGTAGTTGTTGGTTGTTAGCCATTAGAGAGGATAAGGCTCTCACAATGGATCGCAAAACCTCGGAGGTTCAAACGGCTACAGTTGGTTAATGACTGCCTCCTGCTTGAAACCTCCGAGATTTGCGCAAGTCCTAAATGAGAAACTCACATAACTCACGAAATTCCCTTAAGCTTCCTGGTCGGCATACTACCAATCAGGAAGTTTGTTTTTCTCTAAACTGATCGCTACTGTCTTTGCTATGGAGTTGTATTCGCTGCCTGCAGAAATCATTCTAAATCATCCTCGATCGACCATTGGTTATCTCTCACTACCCTGGAACCCACAACCAGGAGCCTATTTAGAAGTTGATGGTCAAACGTATAGGGTTCTAGAGCGTAGACATCAGTATCAATTGCGATCGGGTCACTATCAGCTACACAAAATTGCGCTCTATGTACAGAAGTGTGATGCCCTCACAGAAGGTAGCTTACTAGAGGGGTGCTGGGTAATTGGCGATCTCACCTGTCGGTATAATGCCCGCTCTGAATTGCTACGGTGTGCTGTAAATCCAAGTGGGCCATGCGATCGCTGTCCGCATTATCGATCGATGGGGAGTGGGGAGTAGGGAGCGGGGAGCAGCTAAAGAGGCAGAAGGTAGGAGGCAGAAGACAGTCTGTAAAGCTGACCGCTTGCCAAAGTCGGAACCTTCTCTTCACAGCACGATCGCCGTCAACTCCACCGTTTCTCCTGGAGCGGGAACGCGCAGTTGGGTGGGTACGCCGGAGGCAAGCAGGCGATCGCGAAATTCTTCAACGCTGCCGACCGTCTGAATGATTTTCGGCAGAATGCCTTCAGCCCGCACATCTCCTAGAGCGGTCGGTAAGAAGAAGCGGGGCTTTAGGGTTTCTACTAGATGCATTGCTTGAAGCGGCCCCATGATGACCTGCCCCAAAAGAGGCATAACCTGACCAATCACGGGCGCGATCGCCACATCCACTGACCCAAAACGCTCCACAGGAACTTTCGTTGGGAACAGGTGCGGCTCGTAGTAAAGGGTTTCGTTTGCGGTAATGTCACGCAGCAAATAGCCGTTTTCAATCTGCCCCGGTTGCAGTTCTGCACCTGGGATCGCCGTAATTTTGAGGGTATCGCCCAACGTGAAGTCCTCCCAACGAGCGATCGCGGTGATTTGCTGATAGCCAAGTTGTTGCACAACCTTCGCTGCGGTGGGGGACGCAACAACAGGAATGCTGCGGTCGAGCCGTTCTAACGTTGGCTTGTGGCAGTGGTCATCAACCCCTTGCGAGAGCAAGATCAAATCAATGAGTGGTAAGGTTTCGGGAGTGTAAGCGATCGGCGTGTTGTGATACGCCGTGTATAGCCAGGGCTGACCATAAAAGACCAGCGGATCAACTAGCCAGGGATCAACCAAAATGGTGTACCCGCTCAGGTGAAAAAGCCAACTATTCAGGTCGATCCGCGTCAATCTCATGATTTGTAATATTCTTTAAGAATCTTTATTTTACAAGGGTACAGGGTGGGGTGGGAGGAGAGTTTTGAGTTGAAAGAATGAAAGGCGTTGGAAAAAGCTGATAGCTGACCGCTGACCGCTGAAAGCTGATTTAATTGAACTCTACCTAACCTATCTGCAAGGAACGATCGACCGCATGAGCGATTCAAGCATTCCAGTAGCCCTGACGATCGCGGGATCTGATAGTGGTGGTGGCGCAGGCATCCAGGCAGATCTGCGAACGTTTGCGTTTCATCGGGTGCATGGGACATGTGCGATCACCTGCATTACGGCACAGAATACGCTGGGAGTCGATCGCGTCGATGCTTTGTCTCCTGAAGCCGTGGTTGCTCAGATGGAGGCCGTGGTTAAAGACATTGGGGTGCAAGCCGCGAAAACAGGCATGTTGCTGAACCAGGAAATTATTCAGGCTGTAACAGCGCAAATTGAAGCACTACAGCTTCAAACGCTGGTGGTCGATCCGGTCATGGTGTCCCGGACAGGGGTACAGTTGATTGACGATGCAGCGATCGCAACCCTCAAAACAGCCTTAATCCCTCTTGCAACGGTACTAACGCCCAACCGCTACGAGGCACAGATGCTCAGCAATCTAGAGATTCAAACACTTGAAACAATGCAGATCGCAGCACAGCGCATTCATGAATTAGGCGCAAAAGCGGTGTTAGTGAAAGGTGGCGGGATGCAAGGCGATCTTCGCGGTGTTGATGTCTGGTTTGATGGACAGCAGCTTGAAACACTGATGACTGCTACGGTCCACACCACAAACACTCATGGCACAGGCTGCACGCTGGCAGCCGCGATCGCCGCTAATCTCGCGCTCGGCCATGATTCTCTGGCCGCAACTCGTCGCGCCAAAGCTTACGTCACTCAAGCCTTGAGTCATTCGCTGGCGATCGGGCAGGGACAAGGCCCCGTGGGGCACTTTTTCCCCTTACTGGTTAATAGTCCGTGGTCAGTAGACCGTGAAAACTAACAACTAAAAACTTCACGACTACTCCTGCCAGGTTGATTGCCAATCTGGGCATTTGTCGCTTTCCCAGCCGTAGGGATGCATCCCGCAGACCAGCATCACGCCGCCGTAAGTTTGACCGTGGTAGTGACGGCAGCCGACACAGGCAGGACGATCGTTTAAAAAGGGTTCGACGGTATGAATCATGGGCTGAGCTGTTTCTTCAACCGCGATCTCAATGCCCAGATAGGCTTCAAGGATGGGGTCAATCAGTTCGCCAAGACGCTGTTCTAGCTCAACTGCAAAAACGGTTTGCATCTGTTCTGCAATTTCTTCTGACGCTTCAAAAAATGACTCAACCATTTCGCCAACGTCTTTGGCAATATCAGCAAAGAACTGCTCTACTTCATCAGCCATGATGTCTAGTAGCTCGGAAAAATCCTTCGACCAGCTTTCCATAGGCTTTCAGTTAACCCTGCGCTTAGAGGTTTCAGAGTCACAGATGCAGCAGGCTACCGATGGAAGCCTCCTTGAAGGCAGCACCAAAGCGCCGCAATCTCTGTGAGAGTTGCCTCAGTATAGCTCACATCATTTGCAAGGGTTTCGATCGCGAAGGTTTGTCTCACTAAGGGTTGTCTCGCTTCAAGCGCTTCAGTTCTTCCTGCAAATTCATGACCTGTTGCCGCATCTGATCAACATCCGTCGGTACTTGCTGAACAGGCTCCTCGTCATCGGTGATGATTTCAATGCGACGAGGCTCAGTTGGTTGGGTTGAGTTTGGAGACTGCACAGATGGTTGTTGCGCTTTGTTCACCATGTCATCCACAAAGCGACGCGCTTCTTCGCTAGTCATCTCGCCGCGCTCAACCATTTCGTCTGCAAGCTGTTGCACCTGCGATCGCAACTCGCCTAGCTTTTCCGTTGCCTTTTCCCCTGCGTAAGACGCAACCCCAATACCGAGGTAAACCGCTTTCTGAACTATATCTCCCAAACCCATAGCGCTACACGCTCCTGAATATCTCAACTTTTCACGGTGGGAATCGCGAGTCAGTGCTGTCTCTGTTCCCAACGCTTCCAGCATAAGAACAATGACAAGAACGTGTCATCAATCTTGCAGGTGGAAAACCGTACACCAGAATAAAAAATGGGTGAATGAGCGAAACGATGAAGGGATGAGCGCTCAAACAAAAGCGACCCGGAGTTCACGCCTATCACAAGCATCCCGTATTGCTGCTACCTTCCGGTCCTGACAAGATTGAGGCGTTGCGATCGCATGAGTCCGGATCACTTAATAGGATAGCACCATCCGATGACAGTGAGTAGAGGGCAGGAGTGGGGAGTAGGGAGTGGGGAAGCAGAGGGGGCAAGGGAAGTAAGGGGAGCAAGGGAAACAGGGGAGCAATTCAAAACTTAAAACTTTTAGCCTGCATCCTACCCTTTGGGAAGCAAGGTACATCCTTTAGCCTTCTGCCTTTTCCTTCTACCTTCTGCCTTTTACCTCTCCCTCACTCCACCGCCACGCACCATTCATAGAGCTTGTAATGCACGCAGCCGTTTTGGACGAGGGGATCTTGTGCCACGATCGCTTTGGCTTCGTCCATAGAGGCGGCTTGAAAGAGGAGCATACCGCCACCGTAGCAGCCCCAGTAACCAGATTTCGCCTGATGACCCTTTTCGATGAGATGACGGACGAATGCTTTGTGGGCAGGAACGTAGCGGTCGAAGATGGCTTTATCGACGACTCCTTCTTCAATTTTGGCGAACCAGGGCATGGAGGATGTTCCTTTGAAGAGACGATGGGTTTGAATCCTAGTTTTGAACAGGCGGCTTTGCACTTACAAAGGTACGATCGGGCTGAAGTGCTGGACGCCAGACGGCGAGTAGTCAATGGTTGGAAGTGGTTGCATTGACTACAAATCAATCAATTGTTCATCGTTTAGTACTCCGGCAAAGATCGCTCAATCAAACAGTCGTAGGGTATACAGGGTAGCCTTTTGAGTGCAACAACTGCTCGGTTTTTTATTGCTTTGTTACCGTCGCAGGCGATTCAGGACGAGGTGAGTGCGCTCAAGCAGGTGTTTGTCGATCGCTACAACAGTCGTGCGGCGCTGAAATCGCCACCACACATCACCTTACAGCCACCCTTTGAGTGGAGCATTGAGGCGATACCACACCTCAGTGCAACGTTGCGTGAGTTTGGCGTGCAGGTAGCCCCGATGCCCATTGCGCTGTCGGGCTTCGGGGCGTTTGCGCCACGCGTCATTTATATCAATGTGATCAAGTCGCCGCCGTTGCTGATGCTACAAGCTGCGTTAGTGAGCCATTTAGAAGCGTCTTCAGGCATTGTGGATGAGGTCGGAAAATCACGATCGTTCACACCACACATGACCGTTGGCTTTCGGGATTTGACTAAAGAAAATTTCAAGCTCGCTTGGGCAGAGTTTCAACTTCGTCCGCTAGAGCGAGAGTGGCTGGCGACTCAGCTCACGCTGTTGCAGCACGACGGGCAGCGCTGGAACGTTCACAGCAGCTTTCCCTTTACAGGCGATGGAAAGGCGAATCTGTTCTAAACATTCGCCCATCCAGGCAAAAGCAACGTTTTTTTGCCATTTCTGCAAGTTTGATCAATTCCGACTATTCTTTAATACTGTAAGTCAATCGGAAAACAGTGTTTGAGGTCTGAGCATGGCTATTTGGCAACGATTACAGCGGTGGCAACGAGGTTTCGAGCGTTGGTTCGGCAGTACGCGTGCAAAACGCCGTTGGCTAGGGTCGTTTTTGGTCGGAGTAAGTTTAGTCAGTGCGATCGCGGCTTGCTCTAGCAATAGCACGACGACGACCAGCAGTCCTTCTAGCCAAACGGTGGCTCAGCAGAGCAACGATGTGCAGTTGACACTGGTATCGTTTGCCGTCACAAAAGCCGCTCACGATGCCATCATTCCCAAGTTTGTAGCGCAATGGCAAAAAGACCACAACCAGACGGTTTCCTTTGAGCAAGCGTCTTACGGTGGCTCTGGTTCCCAAACCCAAAAAGTGCTAGAGGGCGGGTTGGACGCTGATGTGGTGCATCTAGCGTTAGGGTTGGATGTCAACAAACTGGTGACGGCTGGACTGGTTTCTTCTGATTGGCAGCAGCAAGCACCGCACAATGGCATCGTCTCGCGATCGGTAGTGGCGTTGGCGACTCATCCTGGCAATCCTAAAGGCATTAACAGCTTTGCCGATTTGACTAAACCTGGAGTGACGCTGGTGACCGCTAACCCTAAAACGTCTGGAGTGGCGCGCTGGAACTTTCTGGCGCTGTGGAACTCGGTGGTGAAAGCGGGAGGGGACGAAACAAAAGCACTGGATTTTGTCACTCAGGTGTACAAAAATGTGCCAGAACTGCCAGGAGATGCTCGTGTGGCAACAGAAACCTTTTACAAGCGCGGGTTGGGTGATGTGCTGCTGAATTACGAGAATGAAATCATCTTGGCGAAGCAACGGGGTGAGAAGGTGGAGTACGTTGTGCCTGATGTGAATATTTCGATCGAGAATCCTGTTGCGATCGTGGAGAAAAATGTTGCCAAGCACGGCAACCGCGACGTTGCAGAGGCGTTTGTCAAATTCTTGTACACCCCCGATGCTCAGGCAGAATTTGCGAAAGTTGGCTTCCGCCCGGTTGATGAGGCGATCGCGAAAGAAAAAGAAGTGATGACAAAATATCCGACTGTCCCCACTCTCAGCACGGTGCAGGACTTTGGTGGTTGGGAGCAGGTGCAGCAGAAATTCTTTGAGGATGGTGCCATCTTTGACCAGATTCAAACTCGCATCAAGCAGACGAAATCGTGAGCTTGTTTGATTGCTGGTTCAGTCTCCAAGGCGCACCCAGAAACGTGTTTGCCTCAGCTCGCGTGGATGTCTTCAATGGGCAATGGCTCAATAGGTAGATAGCCCTCCAACAGCAGATCTGGCCCAATCTGTCGCCATTGTTTCTGCGTTAAAATCACAGCCTCCGTCATTTCTGTCGCGCCTAAATCACCGATCGGAGAAGGCGCATTTGTGCCTCCAATGATTTTGGGTGCGATGAAAGCCAGCACTTTTTGTACCGCACCATCTACGATCGCCCGTGCTGCCAGTGTGCCACCACATTCCCACAACACGCTGAGGCAACCGCGATCGTACAGGTTCTTCATCACAGCAGAAGGGGTCAAAGGGCTGATTCTGATCACGTCAACGCCTCGCTGCATCAATACATTTTGCTTCTCTTGTGAAGCATTGGTTTGAGTGAAGACGATCGTGGGAGCAACTTTTGTATCCCAGATTTGGGCATCAGACGGTAGGTCGAGCGATCGGCTCATCACGACTCGTAGCGGTGTCGTTTCCTGGCGACTGGTCAGTAAGGGATTATCACGCCGCACGGTATTTCCGCCAACGATAATGGCATCACAAGCGACTCGTAATTTGTGAACCTCAGCACGCGCAGCCGAACTCGTCACCCAGGCGCTATGTCCTGTAGTTGTGGCAATCTTGCCATCCAGCGTCATGGCGTATTTCAAAATGCCAAACGGACGGTGATACAGAATGCGATGAATGAAGGCTTCGTTCAGGGTACGACAGTCGGCTTCTTCAATCCCTACTATCACCTCAATGCCTGCCTCTCTCAACCTTGCAATGCCGCCACCCGACACTCTCGGATCAGGATCGACCATGCCCACGACAACTCGACTGACTCCTGCCGCCACGATCGCCTCCGAGCAGGGTGGCGTCCGTCCGTAGTGATTGCAGGGTTCCAGGTTGACGTAGAGGGTGGCACCACGGGCACGATCGCCCGCCTGCCGCAAGGCAAACACTTCGGCGTGGGGCTGACCTGCGGCGGGATGAAAGCCTTCACCCACGATCGTACCCTCCTGCACAATCACCGAACCCACGAGTGGATTGGGTGCCGTGCGTCCCAACGCCTGCCGCGCCACCTCCAGACAGCGTTGCATTAGAGCACGATCGTTGATACCCAGATCATCAGTCACTCCCTACTCCCTCACTTCGCAAGGCTGGCTTTGTATGCCGCCCAACCACCCAGATGCGAAATGTCTTCCCAGCCATATTTCTCGATCAGTTCGCGAGGGTAGAGAATCGCGGTCAGCACTTCGCCATCTTCCAGCACCACATCGGCAGGATACATATCAGGTGGTTCAGTTGCCAGGAGGTGTTCATACTGGGCGATCGTCAATTTATATACTTCACCTGGAATCGAAATCCCGCCGTCTGCTACTTCATAAATCGCAGGATGCCAGCCATCTGCTGCCGAGTGTAAACGATACTGTGGGCGGGTTTTCGCTTCCCGAATAAACGTTGCGGATTGCAAATTGCCGTGGTCAGGTTGGCCCCGCAGCGCCGAACCACAAATAAAGACTCTCACACCAGTTGTTTCGGTCATTGTGCCCCTAGTTTTGTACAGCCTGAACTACCACGTGCCGTTTGATTGTTCTAAGTTTAGGGTTAGCAGGTCTTTGTTACAAGCCAGGTCTTCGTTAGAGGCCAGTACTATCGCAAATCACGATCGAGGGGATGCTTATGCCTGTTCTTTCTACACTTACAGTCAACGGCGATCGCCTCAACCGCTCGCTCTTTCAATTAGCAGAAATTGGCAAACTGCCAGACGGTGGGGTCAGTAGGGTTGCCTTTACGACCGATGATTTACTCGCGCGTCAGCAGGTAAAAGGCTGGATGGTTGCTGCTGGTATGACCGTTCGCATTGATGCGGCGGGTAACATCATTGGTCGGTATGCCGGACGATTTGATGATGCGGCAGCACTAGCAACAGGTTCGCATATTGACACGGTGCCTATCGCAGGTCGCTACGATGGCTGTTTGGGCGTGCTGGCAGGCATTGAGGTCGTGCGATCGCTCCACGAAGCCAACATTCAGCTCGATCATCCACTTGAAGTCATTGTGTTTACTGATGAAGAGCGCTCAGTGCTGGGCTGTAAAGCGATGGCGGGCGAAGTAAAAGAACCCGCAGAGTACTATGCTCGTCTCGATGGTTCGCCCATTCAAATGTGTTTAGAAAAAGTAGGCGGCGACTGGTCAAAGATTGCCACGGCGAAGCGCGATCGCTCCCAGGTTGCCGCTTTTGTCGAACTCCATGTCGAGCAGGGCGGCGTACTGGAACATCTGGAACGACCGATCGGGGTAGTCGATGGCATCGTCGGACAGTATCGCTTTGCGGTGAACGTCATGGGGCGCATGAACCACGCAGGCACAACCCCCATGCACATGCGAAAAGATGCCTTGGTTGCTGCCGCGCAAATGGTGCTGGCCGTGAACAAAATCGGCACCGAGATTCCGGGTGATCAGGTCGCTACGGTCGGCTATCTCAACGTGTCGCCCAACGCGACCAACACGGTTCCTGGCAACGTCGATTTTCGCATTGACTTGCGCGATCTCTCACAGAGCCACCTGGAGTTGCTGGTCAGCCGCATGAAGGACGAGTTTGCCGCGATCGCCGCTGCCACCAACACCGACTTCAATCTCCGCGAAACCCTTCACATTTTGCCGACCCTCGCGGCTCTTCATGTGAAAGAGGTCATCAAACACGTCTCTGAGCAACTGGATTTGCCCTACACCTGCCTTCCCAGCCGTGCCGGACACGATGCCCAGGAAATTGGACGCTTCACCGATATGGGCATGGTCTTTGTGCCCAGTGTGGGTGGGATTAGTCACTCGATTGATGAGTATACGTCTCCCGAACACTGCACTCAAGGCGCAAACGTCCTGCTGCACACCTTCTTACAGTTGGATAAAGTGTATCCGATCGAGTGATCCACAGCATCTTGAGCGTTGGGATGAGAAGAAAGCCTCATTTAAGACGATCGAAGACTCATTAATGACCTATCTGATCTGCATCAATGAGGCTCGGAACCTCGTAAATGAATCTTACAGACCTCATTCAAGACCAGCAAAGACTCATTCACCAGCCTCCAACACTCATTAACGAGCCTCCAATATGCATGAATGAGTAGCCGCAACCTCATTAACGAGCCTCCAGAACTCATTCACCAGCATTCTCAGACTCATTTTTGACCATCCAAGACGCATTAAAGAGTCTCAGAAGCGCGTGAATGACGATCGACACCTTCACCGCCACCTATTACACCCCACACCCCACACCATACACCCCATACCCCACGCCCCCTCACCCCGCTTCCACTCGCGCCGCCACCAGGTTACTCGTCGCGACCTTTGACGGTCTGCCCTTAATCGCTTTAAACCGCTCACCCAACTGCTCTGCCGAGCTTTTTAGCCCCGGTCGGGTCTTCGCTGCCATCTTGATATAGTCATACACACCCAGGCTGCTGGTCATCGCTTCACTGCTCACCGCCATCAACGTATCATCTACCTGCTCGGTCAACTGCCGCAAGCTAAACAAAAACTCGGTAAGGACAGTCATCAACCGATAATCGCGCCCAAATTCTGCAAGGTCAAAGCTGGCTGGCAGCACATCGGGGTTCGCCTGCGCGATCGTCAGGCTATTGCTCACAAAGGCAAGACTTTTATCCCCCATTTTGAGCAGTCGGCGACGTTCTTCTGCGGTCAAGTTCACGAGAAACGGTAGCGCTTGCTGAATCGTGGCAAAGGCTGCTTTAACCTGCTCAATCTCTTTGTCTGAAAGAGTGGCGCTAATGTTTTGGTAGGGCATACGATGCTCCTGATGAATTGATGAATGGGTGAATCGGAAGGTTGCCGATCGGGGCTAAGATGGATGCGATCCATAGTCCAGCGTTCCCACCCAGGAGTCCACCGTAACGGTACGATTGCACCCTGATTCACTTAACTCACGGATGACATCGTTCTCGATCATGCTCTGTAAGGGCGATATTATACGAAAAAATTCTTATGATATCCCTCTTAACCCAGATATCACGAGAATGTAGATGCGCGTAATGCTCGATTCGGGACATTATCGAGAAAAAAGTCTATGTAATAAGTTGTTAGCTGGCTCCGCAGAAAGCCCTTGCACTTGTTTTTCGAGGTTGTCTGTCAGTTCGAACGCGCCCGGACATCGATCTGTTAAGGCAGTCCTTGCGGCTCTGCCTGCGGTGGCGCGATCGCTCAAAAGGTTATCGGTGAGAACAGAAGCGAGGAGCGAGGGGCGGTTCTGAGAACGCTCAAGGGGCGATCGCATTCTAGAAATTAGTCGTGATATTGTCCGAATAAAGGATTAACGCTAATCTAAGGAGTGCGCAATGTCATGCTCGCAGACAAATTCGCAGTCAAACTTTGCACAGAACCAACCGAGTGACCATCCAGATCCGCCTCCAAAGTTTTCTGATACCATAACCGCGTCACCAACCCAGACGAGCTACGAAGCAGAGTGGAGCAGTGCCACTTTAGAGTGCTACTGTATGCCAGCAGGGGAAAATCCAGAATTCTGTCTCGATCACTATGTCATTGCGATTTATTGCGGGCAAGGCATCAAGGTAGAGTCGAAAGTGGAGGGGATTGCAAATAGGCGGTGGCAAAAATTAACCCATTTCGACGGTGCCATAACTCTCATTCCCATGCATCATTCCTGCTGGTCGCGCTGGCAGCAGCCCTTTGAAGCTATCGTGCTAAATTTGAAGCCAGATTTGCTGACCCACAGCGCCGCAGAATTGTTGGCGGTCGATCAAGTTGAACTACTACCTGGGAATCTACTTGACGATCCACTGATTCTTCAGATTGGACTGGCTCTTAAAGCCGATCTGGAGTCTCGCAGACCGGGTGGGCGACTGTATGCCGAAACGTTGACCAATGCCCTGGCAGTCCATCTAGTGAGGAATTACTCATCTCACCAGCACAAGTCGATTCATCTTTCGGGGGGCTTGTCTCCTACACAACTGAAATCCGTAATTGACTATATCCATGAGCATCTATAGCAGTCCTAAATCATTTGTGAGATTGAGAGGCTTTGTGAGAAAGGATTCCAGTGGAATCCTTTCTCACAATCCAAATAGGATCGCTATAGATCGGGATCTGGGCTTGGAGGAATTAGCCGCGATCGCCCAACTCAGCCCCTATCACTTTTGTCGGTCTTTCAAACAATCGACTGGCTTCACGCCTCATCAATACCTGATCCGCCAACGAGTCGAGCGGGCAAAGCTGTTGTTAAAGGACGGCAAGATGGGAATTTTGGAGGTGGCGATCGCTTGCGGTTTTACCCATCAAAGCCATCTCAATCGGCACTTCAAACGTTTAACAGGCATGACCCCAAAAAATTTTCTCAACCATAGCAATTTTGTGCAAAAGAACAGCAGGGCTGTGCAAGATTGTGCAAATGCATTTGATGTAATCTACTTCCAAGTAAGAAACCTTTGCCTACAGGCTTTAGCAGCAGCTTGGACATTTCAAACATTCATCGATTGCTGATTGGTATTGCAAAATGCATTCTATTTCATAGCTGTAGTAATAGGCTGAATACTCTGTTTTAGGTGTTGAAAGTGTCTAATTGTTTTGTCGCGCGATTTTTTGTCGCGCGATTGTAGATTACTGGACGGTGAACGGCTTCAGACCCCAAAAATCATTTCAAGTATTTTTCTTTATTCCCCAGTAAGTATTATATGAAGGTTCATACTTTTTATGTTAGCAACTCTCATTAATCTAGAAAAAACACATAATGGCTTAAAATCTCTACCTGATGGTCAAAACCCTGCAATTGATCTTGGACTTTATGCTTGGTTGGAGCAAGCAGATGATGATGGTGCTAGCACTAGCGCGCCTAGTGCTAGCCCTAGCACTCCTGGTACTAGCTCTAGCACCCCTAGTAGGTATGTAGGTATAGCATTATTTCAAGAAAAAAAGATGGATAGCCAAATTGTCCCTGGGAATATGGCATACACTGCTGTTGACAAAAAGGGTTGGTGGATCCAAGCAGTTAAAGTAACCATATGGGTTCAAGAGAACAAATCTGACGGGGCTAATCTCTTTCAGCTTATGTACGGAGAACCAAAGACTCTTAATAGAGATGGTACTTCCACCAGTGCAGCGAGTCTTAACTTGGGGGCTAGTGGCGGTATGATGAGTGGTGGACCAACGGTCACCGGAAGTGCTAGTGGAGAGTGGACGAACACGACTTCTTTTTCATATAAGGATTTTACACTGTATGATCGTTCAGCAAATAATAAACTCATACACGAATGGAGCTTGACAGGATATAAGGATGCAAATACAGCGGGTCACTTCCAGAAAGCAAACATACCATTGCCTCCTCCTGCTGCTATTTCAAACTTCTCTGTCATTGAGCAGGGTTCATGGAAAGTACCCGATGGTATTGAAGAATGCCTTGTGAAAATAATCATTGACGTAGACTTCAAATTTTGCGGTGGTGTTTATGCACTGGTAAAAACTTTTTACAATAGAGCGAACACACCTAGACAGGTGGAAGTTAGCAAAGTAATCAGTCTAAAAGTAGATCCTTCGACTGGCAAATCAGATCAGACCGACGAGATTGTCATTGAGATGACCGAGCCTGCCCTTCACGTTTTTGATGAGGACGAATAGGGAAACTCGACTAATTGCTTAACTGTAAATAAAAGAAGCTTGGAAGTGCTGATTTTACGTTGCCATTCTCAATGAGACTTAATTTTTTTGATGTTCCTTTAAGTAATATGGGCGCTCTAAGAGCAATTGACCTAATTACCGTGTAGCCCTAAATTTTTCCTGCTTTGCTTGTAAAAATTACTTGCTTTTACTTTCTATCAGAGGCATTACTGAAATGACTGTCACTCATGCAATAGCTTCAAGTCGCCTTGCTGCTGCAAGAAGCGCGATGTTGTCTGAACTGACTATTTTGTCACACTATGAAAATACGTATTCAGCGCGGCACGGAGGTTCCTCCGTTCCTGCTCGCAGCGCTTATCTTGATCCCGCTAATCCCGCTTTCCAGGACTTTGCAACTTGGTGTAGTCAAAACCAAAACTCACCGGAATACCCAGAATTCCTTATAGCCCTTGCTCGTTTTTCAACCCTTCCACCAGGTGGAAGTTGGGAAACGGAATATGCGTCTATATCTGACAATTTTATGGAAGCTGGTGCTCCTTTTGAGATTAACTTGAGTCTCCCCCTACGCAGTTCGATAACCGATGATGTAGCGGAACTCAGGCAAACGGGAGTCATCCCACCCGCCACTAGGACTCGTAGAGGTGGAGTGTCGACTAGAAGGCCAACTCCAGGTCCCCCATCACATGATGATGATGACGATGATGATGATGGCCCATCTCGCACGCTTCGCTCAGGAAGACCAACACCCGGCCCTCCTCCTGAGCCAGTAGTGGAGGGGTAAAACACATCTACTGCTGACTTAAGGACAGGATTGTAGCGATCGCTGATCTTGTAGGTTGAGTTTCGGGGTTCAACCTAACACCCACTGTTTGTTGGGTTTCCCTACACTCAACACCAACCTACCGAAGCGATGCATTACCAAAAGCAAAGAGGAGATCGCAGTTTGGGAAATCAGCAAGGGTGATTGCAGGATGACGAATGAGGAGCGATCGCATTCTTGTTTTGGGGAGCGATCACACTGTCACAAGCAAAGAGACGATCGCAGGGTCACAAACTGAGGGGCGATCATGATTAGATTTGAGTGGGGAAGCAATCTCTCCCCAGGTGAGCGATCGCTTCTGAATTTGAATAGCATAGAATTAGATCGATTGGAGGTATACCATGACCCCACAGCTTGTAGCCGCGATCGCTGCCATCCAAACGCTTTCACCCACAGAGCGCCAACAACTGCTGCAAATTCTCACCCAAAGCAGCGATTCAGCCTCAAATTCTCAACCCGACCTCAGTGCCCTCAGTGCCCAGTTTTGGCAAGGCATCTCACTCCAGCAGCTACGCGCTACCCAAACCCCCACGACCGTTCATAGCCTCAAAGATCTCGCCGCTGACTTTTGGCCCACAGAAGACTCGATTGATGATTTCTTGTTCTTCTTGCGACAACAGCGTCAAGCGGTGAGCTAGCCAAACGCTCATGAGTCTTCTCCTGATTGATACGGACATTGCCTCCTTCATCTTCAAAGGCAGCGACTATGCCGACCCTTATCTACCACTCTTGAACGCTCAGGAATTGGCACTGTCATTTATGACCGTCGCTGAGTTGTTCCAGTGGACAATCTCGCGCCAGTGGGGCGATCGTCGCCTCGCACAGCTAGAGCAATACCTGTCGAATTATCTGATTATCTCGGTCGATCAGCCCCTTTGTCGTCAGTGGGCACAGGTTCGCAGCGATCGCCAAAATTTGGGGCGACCGATTTCCCCTCAGGACGCTTGGATTGCAGCAACAGCTCTACGCCACGATTTACCGCTAATCACTCACAACATCAAAGACTTCCTTGAAATTCCCAATCTACGGCTTAGCACCTCTTCACCCTAGCACCTTGCCTGTAGTAGCCAGCTAACAAATCGTTGCAGCGGCGGAATAAAAGTTATCGTTAGGAGTCATGGATTACAAGCCGCCGCTGAACACGACCGTTAGCTTGCTCGGTATCGGGTCTTTGCAGATTGTCGGTGCCACCACGATCGCCCAGAAAATGGTCGGTGGAGGCAGTGGTTTGAGTGTTGTCTGGGGTGGCGAAAGCGTCCAGGAAGTTGTCAAAAGACCGGAGCCGAAACCCCAGTTTTCTCAAGTAATTTAACACCAAGCCTTGATGGGTTCACAAACGGCACTGACAGATTAGGAGGACTGTACATCCAGTAAAAATCGATGATTGAGAGGTTGAACGGGGCGAGCATTGAGAGGAAAAATTCGTGTGAACTGATCAATTTGAGCCTGTGAGACTTCGATCGGATCATGGAATACCACCCAGTTTACTATTTCAGAACAGGGCGGGGTTGTGAGAGAGCCGAAGTACTCATAGGCCTCTCGCCCAGCAGGGAGAAGGCTGGAGATCGGGACTTTAGCACCCGAAACGACTTTCTCTGGTTGTTTCTTTGATGGCATTGCCGCCCAAATAGGCTTTAACACGTCATTTTCTTTTCCGGCTTGCAAGAAAACACCCAGCACAGCCAGTTCACCTTTTGAGTCCTTGTGAACCAGGTGCAATTCCATTGGGTAAGCCTTGCTCATCAAGCTGTGTTCACTGGGATGATGGAAATGAAACTGGATCAGCTCATACACAGTGCCATTTAACGTGATCTGGTTTCCAGGTCCCGCATTGATTTGAATCGTATGTCCATTGTTGAGAACCCGCAAAGGGATATCGTGATAGGCAACCTGGATGGGTGATAGTTCAGCCTTAACCATCTTCTGCAAATTAACCGGAGATTGCTGCTGCCCAGCTTTGCAAGCCTGATAGTCTGCTGAGAGATCTCCCCAGTGGGTGGGATCTTCTGCACCCACATAGCCCCACTCTGCATGATTCTCGCTGGCGATCGCGGCAGTCAAGGAACGACCCCCAACCCCTACTGCTGTGCCCACACCACCAATCGTTAATAGCTTTAACAGGTTGCGTCTGTCCATAAATCTGACTCCTGATAATTTGGTTGAAATATACAACTTTGCAATCTCTTGAGCAATTTGATCAATATTTCTCTGGATTTCTCTAGACGGTTCGACAGTTCTTCAAAGTTTGCCTTCACAATTATGTAGAAACGATTGCAATTGTAGGAATCTAATTTGATCTCTGAAAAACTGTCAAAACTAAATTCCTGTACAGCTTACGCTTCAGCCTCAGCACACTCAGTAAAATTTAGCTTCAGTACACTTAGAAAACCGCATTTTGTTTCAGTACACTTAGAAGAAATCACACCAGGTCACCACGTCAGTCTCATTTGATTTCTCCCAGATGATTTTAGCCATCGTTCACTCGTCAACATAAAAAACTTTTCACAGGTTGTCAATTCGTAGACTTAGTTGCATAGTCATTACCATCAGACTGCAAGTACTCCTTTAGGTAGAGTAAATCTCTAAAAGATCACGCGTTTCAAATATCTTTAGAGTGAGCTTAAAACAAGCCTAATTTAATAACTGGTTCATTTCTCAATCGGCTAAACGCCCTCTATCAAGCGTTACAAGAGATTAAAAAAGGTTAAAAACGATTGATTGAAATCACTAATGAGGTAATCAGGATAGGATTTGTTTATTCAATTAACATCTCTTATTTTTGTTTTTGTGCCGCCACTATTTTTACTTTTCCACCTTCTAATAAAGCTAATCCATGTCATTGACTGCATCTTCAGGCGGAGGTTGAGCTACCACTTTAGATAGAGAGTATGGTTGATACCTGTGTGATACGCTACCAGCAAAAATTACCGGGTATTAGGGAAGACGAAGTTGCATAGACTACATTTTTGAGAAGTTACATAGATTACATCAGAGACGGGGTCATCTTGGCTCTCCGGCTCGCAAAACGCAGTTATGGAGGACTAATATGTTTTTGTGGATGTACAGCTTGCCTACTTGGCTGATGGCCGTCTTGTTCATCGTTGGCTTCGTTGCCTTTGGCTGGGCAGGCGTGTTCTTCGTCCGACCCGTCGTGCGGCGGAGATTGGGCCAGAACGCAGACCACAACGAGCACGTGACCTTTATCGTGAATGTTATAGGCTTGTTCTACGGCTTGCTGGTTGGCCTCGTGGTGGTAGCGGCATTCCAGCACTATTCCGATGTCCAGGAAAAAGTTTCCAACGAAGCCACCGCCCTTGGTGTGCTCTACCGTGACATCGCTGGCTTGCCCGACCCGCTGCGTAGCGACCTGCACGCGCAGTTGAGCGACTACAACTTGTACCTGATTAACGAAGTCTGGCCGATCCAGCAGCGGACAGGAGATGTCCCGTACCGAGAGGTCACGGCTAAAGTTAACGCCGTTCAGGATAAGCTTGTAACCTTCAAGCCCGACGGGGCTGCCCAAACCAATAGCCTGTACTTTTCCATGCAAAATCTGGATGAGTACATCAAGCTTCGCCGGGATCGGCTGTACGAGATCAATAACGGGTTGCTTGATATCCTCTACTACGTCCTGCTTTTCGGTGCGGCCCTTCTCATTGGGGCAAGTTGGTTTCTTTCACTGGAGAGCCGGGGAACCCACTTTGCGGTGACAGGCATTGTAGCTCTATCGATCGGTCTATTCCTCTTTCTAATCGTCGCCCTAGACTACCCGCTCCGCAGCAGTATCAGCATCGGTCCGAGGTCATTTGAAGTCCTTCAAACGACCTTGATAAAACCTCAATAATACGCATGAGGCGATCGCGTTCCCAAGGCGTGGTGCCCGCTGCAAACCAGCGATGCGTGGATCGTGGAGTAGCGTGTATGTAACCGGTCACAGGGTTTGTTGTATACCGCACAGATCAGCGCATCCTATTCCGCACCCATACCCTCCGCAACGCTCGCGCTGCGTGGTGGTGGCGCAATGCCATCGCGAGCCACTGTGACCTATTCCAATCCCAACGATGCGGGCTAACAAATCGTTGCAGCGGCGGAATAAAGATTGGTCAATGGAGATGCTCAAGTTACCCGCCGCTGCACTTAACCGTTAGTCTGCAAATCTACGTGTAAGTGCATAGATAAAAGCTTATCTGTAAGAAGCGTTCAACTTTGTAACTATAGATTCATCGTCTTTAGCAAGAGAAGGCGATGAATCTATTTGGTTTTGAAGACTCACCAGTTCAGAAATCTGGGAGTCACGATCGTTATTTGTAGTGTGGCGAGTTCAAGAAACGACTGGCTTCTTCAGTCACGTTACCGTCGAAAATTCGGGTAGTGAATGCTGCCCCAATTTCCTTGGCTTCCGTTGGGAAGTAGTCGTAGGCAAAGGCTTGAGCGTTCTCAAGTGAATCGAACACATAGAAGCCACCAACCGAGTCGTTTTGCACCCCGCTTAACCAAGTTTTGTTCTGAAGACCTTTTTGGCTTTTCAAGATGGGGTTGAGCCTGCGCCAAGGAGCTTGATCAAAAGGCACAGAAAGCTGCACTTCGGTATAGACAAAAAACTTGCTCATTCCGTTACTCCAAATTTAGTTCGTGGCTCGATGTGAAGTCCGGACTCACATTCTTACTGTAGGCATCTGCTATCATTACGTCAATAATGCACTTTTTCGGTAGATACTCTCAAAAAGGAAAGTATGGAATGACCTCAAAGGAACGATATACGATGTGTCCGGTTGATGCTGCGATCGCGCTAATGTCAGGAAAGTGGAAGCCGCGTATTCTTTGGAAACTGCACCTCTATCAGGTTTTGCGTTACAGTGAATTTCAGCGAGAAATGCCCAGCATCACCCATAAAATGCTTGCCCAACAGTTACGCGAGTTAGAACGAGATGGTTTGATCATTCGTACCATGTATGCAGTCATGCCACCCAAAGTGGAATATCGGCTCTCGGAGTTCGGTCAGACGCTTGCTCCAGTCATTAACTCGTTAGTCACTTGGAGTCGTGCCCATGAACCTGAGGTTCGTGCGGTGCTGGAGCGAAAAGATCTAGCCGATTCTGCATCAGTAGGGTAAACCACATTCACGGATCTCTCTTAACAGCAGGCTAACAATTCGAATGCAACGGACGAAAGTCATTGGTGTTGAGTTTGAGGTTATCTACCGCCGCTGATTTGAGCCGTTAGTGCTATAGCCTCTCTTCGTAGGATAGTGAAGTCTGCGAAACCCATACTAATGCTCTAGCGCGACACTTTTCTTCTGCTGTGCGATCGCTACCCTGTTACTTAATGGTAAAAAACTCGTTCAAACGCTTATCTACTAGAACTGTGTGATGGTAGGTCATGTTTTTTGTTGACTTTGCCGTAGTCTTGACGTAATCACGTTTCTACGAATGTCTCGAGCGGATAAGTTACCGACAGAAAGCAAATGTCTTGGCATTCCTCCCATGCGATCGAGAACGCTAGGCTTCGGTAGCTGAGTTTCCGTACCAGAATCAATGAGCTTTTTCTGTTCCTGCCTCTTCTTTACGAAAAGCAAGAAGTCTAGCACTTCCTCTAGAGGTAAATCTGAACCCTGCTCAACCTCCTGAAGTAAGTTGCTCTCTAGCTGTCATAAGCTCAATAACCGAATGGCTCTGTGGTCATCCTAACAAGCGTGATTTCCAGTAGCGCGATCGATCCCCTTCTGTGATGCGATCGCCCTAACGTTAGTGATATACGATTTCACTCTCCGGTAGTAGTGAGACCTTAAACCTTCTTAAGTTTTTTCGTTCCCACAAAGAGGTAGAGTCAAAGACGACTTCTTTAATCATTCCAACGTTTGCAGATGGACGTTGCTTGAGAGGTTGTTGGCACCATGAGCGCATTACTCTACGGTGCACCAACATAGTGGCTCGATGCCAACGCTCAAGCAGCGGTAAATATGTGTGAATCTTGGCGTGCGATCGTTCTATTCCTTTGCTGCTTGCTCATTGCTTTTGAGCGGTGTTGTCTTTCTGCGATGAAGGGAGTGTGAACCATTCACGCATGTTTCAGATGGCTTCTAAATCTGGCTAAAACCCTATGGGAACTCCAAAAAGAATTGGCATTTTAACGAGTGGCGGCGACTGTGCGGGTCTCAATGCCGTTATTCGTGCGGTTGTGCATCACGCGGTCAATACCTACGGTTGGGACGTGTTTGGCATTCGTCAGGCAACGCAGGGATTAATGGTGCGTCCACCCCTGGCAAGTAGTCTCAGCCCTGATAAGGTAGACCCGTTTCTGACGGCGGGCGGCACGATGCTGGGCACCACCAACAAGGGCAACCCGTTTGCGTTTCCCATGCCAGATGGTAGCTTGCTCGATCGTTCTCATGAAATCATTGAAGGCTATCATCTACTCGGCTTAGATGCTCTCATTGGCATTGGCGGTGATGGCAGTCTGGCGATCTTACAGCGGCTGGCACAGCAGGGCAACCTGAATTTGGTAGGTATTCCCAAAACCATTGACAACGATGTGGGCGTTACCGAGCTTTCCATCGGCTTTGATACCGCCGTTAGCATTGCCACAGAAGCGCTCGATCGTCTGCACTTTACCGCTGCCAGCCACAGTCGCGTCATGATTTTAGAGGTGATGGGGCGGGATGCGGGGCATATTGCCATCAGTGCAGGCATTGCGGGTGGAGCCGATATCATCTTGATTCCCGAAATTCCCTACACTATTGATGGCATTTGTCAGGCGATTAAAAAACGACAGGAAGCGGGCAAAAACTACTGCCTGGTGATTGTGGCAGAAGCCGTTCGCACGGAAGCGGGTGAGTCGGTGACACTGGATTCTGATGTGGAGCAGTGTCGGCTTGGCGGGATTGGTCAATATCTCTCGAAGCAAATTTGTAGCCGCATTGATGCCGAAACACGCGTAACCGTTCTAGGGCATATTCAGCGTGGCGGCACCCCATCACCACTCGATCGCCTCATTGGTGCAACGTTTGGTGTGGCTGCCGTCGATCTCATTGCTGAAGGGAAGTACGATCGCGTGGTGACCTGGCAGAATCGGCACGTCAGGAGTGTCTCCATCCGTGAAGCGATTTTGCACTATGCCGCTGTGAACCCTGAAGGTACGCTGGTGAAGACAGCGCGTGGATTGAATATTTATTTAGGAGATTAGCCAGAATGAAAGGCCAGGGGCGATCAACTCGCCCTCTGCCATCGATCGAGTAAGTTCATACAGCTCGATATGCAAGTGCGTTGTCAACATCCTAATGCGCTCATTGCGGAACGACCTGTTGCTAAGACCGTAGGGTGGTAGAGCAAATTAGCGATTCAGTCACGTTAGTTACGGGTGCCAAAGGCGGACTTGGGTTTCATTGCTGAGTCAAGGCTTAATTGCACCGGCTGATCTGGAAAAGGCCCGTTCAGAGGTGGAAGTGAATTACTTTGGCGTGTTATCGACGTGCCGAGCCTTTGCATCCAGTTTGAAACAGCAGGGTGGTGGCGCAATTTTAAATGTGTCGTCGCTTTTGGGACGTGCGAATTTACCTTCCAAGCAGTCGCCTTCGAGCAAAGCCTCGATCGTTGACCAATGGATTGACTTTTTACCTGCGGCCGTGTAAATTGCTTACATAGACACAGATCTAGCAGTAATCGGCAATTGAGATGGCATTGGCGTACATCCAATAACCAGACTTAACGATCGAGCCTTGACAATCAGGTGCCAACTGATCGTGGTCAATTCGATCGCTCTCCCTACAGCCGTTGCTACCGAGCCAGGGTCTTTGTCTTTATGTCATCTTTGAGGTCTCTATGCCTAAGAATTTCTTGCTTTCTGCTAGCGAAGCATCTGACGTTGCCAGGGGTGCAACAGCCAGGGAAGGAACACCTGAGCGGGAGTCTCTACGCCTGTTGCTGATTGGTTCACGTCATGGCGTGGTTGGTACCATTCAAACCCTACATCGCCTGCGGTTTGCCGAAGTAGGCGAGTGGAGTCCCCTTTTACCTGGCCCCAACCCTGGCGAGGTGATGAGCATTCTCACTCGGCTCATTACACTGTCTTAATCAACACATCCTCCGAAAGCGAGTTTAAGTACATTCATACAGATGTTTTGATGAGGAGAGCAGATCCGGGTGTTACCCATCGTTAGGCATAGCAGTCTTTTTCCACAAGATTGGGCACCTTTACCAAACCTTTAACTTAAGCAGGAAATGAATGCTTAACTTCAGGGTTCTTGCAGGCTAACAAATAAAAACGGTATAAACTAAGACAACTAAGTTTTCTGGGCCGTCCAATGTTCACCGATCGCGACTTGTACGCCTCTGACATTACCTCTTACACTGGTCAGTCCTCAGACCGCATACACCTAGCCCTCACGAAATTAGGCACGAGTCGATCGTTGCTTTCGGCGACTGGTAACGCTCTGGGAAGCTCACTGGCAAGCGCACTGACAAGCTCAAGTACGGCTCGTTCTAGTCTAGCCAGTGAGAATGTGGCTAGTGAGAGTATAGCGGCCACCTCTGAATCGCAATCATCTACGGCTGTTATAACGCTTTCTGTGCCGTCAACGGCACCTGCGCGACCCCTGAAGACCAGCGCAGATTTTAATCAAGATGGTCGGGCGGATTTGATCTGGCGCAATTATGCCACTGGGCAAAACACCATCTGGCTGATGGATGGGGCGACACGCCTGTCGAGCATTGCCCTGATGACCGTTAGCGATCTCAATTGGCGGGTTGAGGGCCTCAACGACTTCACAGGGGATGGTAAGACAGATATCGTATGGCGCAACTATGCAACCGGACAGAATGCACTCTGGGTCATGGACGGCACCGTGCTGCGATCGAGCCTCTCTTTGCAAACAGTTAACGACTTTAATTGGCAGATTCAAGGCACGGTGGATTTTACAGGCGACGACAAACCTGACCTGCTTTGGCGCAACTACGCCACTGGGGAAAATCTCGTTTGGGCGTTGAATGGCACAACCCTCAGCACCTACTTCTCCCTACCCACTGTCGCTGGCAGCAACCTGAAAATTAGAGCCGCAACAGACTTTGACCAGGACGGCAAGCCGGACATTCTTTGGCAAAACGACCTTTCAGGCGAAACCTTTATCTGGTCACTCAGCGGCACCACGATCGCCAGTACAACCTTTTTACCTGCCGCGACTGATGCCAACTGGCAAATTCAGGGTGCAGTGGACAGCAACCGTGATGGCAAACCCGACTTAATTTGGCGCAACCTGGTCACTGGGCAGAACGCTGTCTGGTTGATGGATGGATTGAAAGACACAGGTAAACGGCTGGAGTTGCCAGGCGTCAGTGATGCTAACTGGCGCATTGAGCTACAGGACACGTACACGACAGCGAGTGCGATTAAGCTCAGTAACTTCTCTTTTAGTGGGCTGGAAGGCGATTCTGGAACGTTAACTGTGCGGCTCACGCAAGCACCGACCGCCAACGTAACCCTCACCTTCTCGACCAGCAATGTTGTGGTCGTCGATGCCGATGGCACGGTCGCCAACGGCACACAAAACACGCTCACGTTTACCCCTCAAAACTGGCAAACGGCGCGTACAGTTTCGTTTATTGCGGAGAAGGATAATGTAAGTACCGATCGCTTGCTGGGCGATACCGTTCGCTACACGCTGAGCGGTGGCTTGACGGGTAGCGGCGTTTACGACCTGGGTAAAGTGACCAACACCTACGCACCAGACCCGACTCGGTTCAATATCGATCTCGATTTCCGTAATGATCCGCTTGGCTTTTGGACAACCCAACATCGGGCGATCGCGCAAAAAGCCGCTGATGATTGGGCAACACAGATTGCCAATGAATGGACAGGTTTTCAACTCGACAACACGCTCGGCAAGTTAGACGCAAACTCCACCCGTCCCTACAGCTTCACGAGCAAACGCTACGTAGATGACCTCCTCATTTTCCTCAACCCGTATCAAGGTAACGCTGGCCTAGAAGCAGGCAACGGCGGCCCTGACTACCAGTTTGGGGGCTGGATTTCGTCTCCAGAATTAATGCCACGCGTTGGACAAGTTGCCCTCAATGCGGACAGTTTTTCTGACAGCAACGACCCCAACGGTTGGCTGCTATATCAGGTCGTAACCCATGAAATTGGGCATGTTCTCGGTTTGGTGGGGCTGAACTGGATTGGCTATAACCTGGTCGATCGCGCCACCCCTCAGACAGCGGTGTTTAAGGGTGAGTATGCCAAAGCTGCCAATGGTGGAAACTACGTCGCACTGCAATCTCAGGATGGAGCTAACCCGGTCACAGGTACCTATGACTACTCGCATCCTGCCGATCGGGTGCAGTCGATTATGTCCTATGGCTGGCTGTATCGCGTCTATGCTCCAACCACCGTAGATTACGCCCTGCTTGCCGACAGTGGCTATCGTGTTTATGGATTTAACGCGTGAAGCCGTAGAGTAATGCTTTAGCCGCCTAGCGAATGTTTTGTCTGTTAGAACTTCTATCTGTCAGAAAATGAGTCTGTTAGAAGTGTTGTTTATCAGAAAATGAGTCTGTCAAAAGATGACGCGAGCCGTTTGGGTGGAAGCAGGCTGCACTGAATCGGTGTCAGGCTCTGGCTGTGCATTCGGCCGACCCCTATGAAAGAGATTGTCAGGCTCGTTCGTTTGCATGTGATGTGTTGCGCCATTTGATTCAGTCTGTGCCTCTAGAAGCGGCAGGTTCACTGTAAACGTGGCACCCTGATCAACGCCTGCACTTTCTGCATGGACAGTACCTTTATGCTGTTCGACCAAATGGCGGACGATCGCCAGCCCCAGTCCTAAGCCATTCTGGGGGCGGCTAGTCGTGCTGTCTGCCTGCCGAAAGCGATCGAATACATGAGGCAAAAACTCTGGACTAATGCCGCTGCCCGTATCGCTAATTTGAATTTGGGCGTAGCGGTTCTGAGGGGGTTGTCCGTTTTCGGGGGTTGGGGCTTCTAGCTGCGTCGCTGATAGCTGCACAGTCACCGTGCCAGCCTCAGGCGTAAATTTGATGGCATTGGAGAGCAGATTCCACACCACCTGCTGTAATCGGATGGAATCGCCCCAAACCTGCCCCACCATTGGATCAAGCTCCGACTCTAGCTGAATACCTTTGACCTCTAGCATGGGACGCACAGACTCGATCGCCGCTTCAACCACCGAGGACAGATTCAAGGCGTAGCATTTTAGCCGCAGTTTACCGCGCACAATTTGAGACACATCCAGAATGTCATCAATGAGTTGAGCCTGTGCCAAGGCGTTGCGTTCGATCGTTTCGAGGGCACGGGCGATCGTCTCTTCGTCGAGTTGGCGCGTGCGTAGCAGCCGAGACCAGCCCAGCATCGAGTTCAAAGGGGTTCGCAACTCATGGGATAGCACCGCCAAAAACTCATCTTTCATCTGGTTAGCCGCTTCGGCTTCGCGTCGGGCTGCCTGTTCTCGAAAAACCTGAGCACGCACTTCCTCTGCTTGCCTGCGCTCTGTGAGGTCTTCAATGGTGCCCACGTAGCCAGTCAATTCGCACAGGTCAGAAAATAAGGGTGAGGAACGGGCATACACCCAGCGAACGGTACCGTCTCGATGTTGAAAGCGGTATTCGGTGGCAAAGGTAGACGCTTGCCCGCTGGTATAAGCCTGCCACTCGTGCAAGACGCGATCGCGATCATCCGGGTGAATGCGCTGTATCCAACCACTGCCGAGTCCTTCTGTCAGGCTAAAGTCTCCGATCGTCTGAAAGCAGGGATTGGTATAGGTGCAGGCACCCGTTGTATCGTTCATAAAAATGCCCACAGGCGCATAGGCGCTGAGCGAACGAAACCGCTCTTCACTCTCGCCCAGTTCTGCATTGATGGCAGCAAGCTGGGTGGCCTGGGCCTTCACTGCTTCGGTTTTCTTAAATAAATCAACAAAGACCGTGACTTTAGAGGTCAAAATGCTGGTATCGATCGGCTTCAGCAAATAATCAACCGCCCCAAGCGAATAGCCTTTGAACATCAACTGCTCACTGGTACTAAACGCTGTGAGAAAAATGATAGGAGTCTGGCGCGATCGCTCTCGGTTGCGGATCAGCGTTGCCGTTTCAAAGCCATCCATGTCTGGCATCTGCACATCCAGCAAGATGACCGCAAAATCCTGATTGAGTAGGCAGCGCAGCGCTTCTTGACCAGAGTTTGCCCTCACCAGGTTTTCACCTAAGTGACCGAGAGTGGCTTCCAGTGCCAACAGGTTTTCTGCGTGGTCATCCACCATTAGGATGTTGACTTTAGACGGCAGCGTCATAGCATTAACTCCGGACACAGGACAACAAATGAACAAGATACGGTGCAATCTCTGGCAGCGGTAAAATGGCATCGACCGCTGTTTTGGCGATCGCAAGCTGAGGCATCATCCCGATTTCAGCCGTTACCGGATCTTGCACGATCGCCACGCCACCCTTCGCTTTAATACGTGCCAGTCCGTTCGTACCATCCCGATTGGCCCCTGTTAAAATAATGCCGATCACCCGTTTACCGTAGGTATCTGCGGCTGACTCAAACAGTACGTCGATCGAGGGCCGAGCAAAACACACAGGGTCATCCACTGACAGCGTGAGGTGCCCGCGTTCTACGAGCAAATGGTAGTCCGCTGGGGCAAGATACACATGCCCTGGCAGCAATTCGTCTTTATCTTCCGCTTCATGGATGGGTAGCGTTGTGTACTGCTGCATATAGCCACTCATGAGGGTGCCAGACTCTTTATGCCGATGTTGCACAATGGCGATCGCCAGTGGAAACGGCGACTTCAGTGCTCCCAGTAATGCTTTTAGTGCCGAAAAGCCACCCAAAGACGTACCAATGACGACCAGTTCAAACGGCATCAGTTTAGCCTCCGGTAAAGCCGCTCGCCCTTCACGATTTCTTCGTAGTGCGGCTCATACGGCGACAGCTTGAGCGATTCTCGCCGCCCCAATCCTAAGACGCCAAACGAGCAGAGACTATCGTAAAACAGTTGATGCACCCGTTGCTGTAACGTGCGGTTGAAGTAGATCAACACATTACGGCAAAGGATCACGTTGAACTCATTGAAGGAGCTATCCGTCGCAAGATTGTGCTGCGAAAAAACGATATTCTCCTTCAGAGAGGAGCGAAAAATCGCGTTCCCATAGCCCGCCGTATAGTATTCAGAAAACGATCGTAGCCCACCCGCCTTCAAATAAAGTTGGGTATATTCCTGCATTAGCTCGATCGGGTAAATGCCTTGCTTTGCCTTTTGCAGCACCAGCTCATTCGTGTCGGTCGCATAGAGGCGACACCGATGATACAACCCTTCTTCTTGCAACAAGATCGCCATTGAATAGACCTCTTGCCCAGTTGAGCAACCCGCATGCCAGATGCGAATAAATGGGTAGGTACGCAACAGCGGCACGACTTTTTCTCTAAAAGCTACAAAAAAGCTCGGATCACGAAACATTGACGTGACGTTGACCGTCAGCCCCAGAAGAAACCGCTCCAAACAAGCTGAATCGTGCAAAAGGCGGTCTTGTAGCGTTGAGATAGTAGGTAGTGCTTCTGCTGACAAGATCTTGCGAATACGCCGCCTTAATGAGGATGGTGCGTAATCTCGGAAGTCGAAGCCGTAATAACGGTATACGCCCTCTAAAAGCAACTGCACCTCAATATCTTCTAAGTTGGAATTGGTTGCGTCAGAGTTGATCGGAGCCATGAGCTGAGAATAAGATGACCCCAGAGCTGTCACTTGCGAACTGCCACCTGCGATATATGACCAGAGAGAGAATAGCCTATCGAACTTAGCAGGTTTCGCTCCTTTTTTAGCCCTACCTAAAGACAGAAGTGCTTAATGATTCAGTCGTAGAAAGATCTAGGTACTGATTAGGGGAAAGGGTGTTTGGGTTAGCGGTAGAGCCAGACTCGCATGAGTGAGAGCAATTGTTCGGCATCAACGGGTTTAGTGATGTAGTCGGAGGCTCCTGCTTGCAGGCATTTTTCTCGATCGCCCTGCATAGCTTTGGCTGTCAGCGCAATGATGGGCAGCGATCGAAAGGACTCCACCTGACGAATGGCCTGGGTGGTTTCGTAGCCATCCAATTCTGGCATCATCACATCCATCAACACCAGATCGATATCGGGATGCTTTTGGAGAGCCGCAATGCCATCGACTCCGTTCTCCGCATACGAAACCTGCATCTGATAGCGCTCCAGCAGGCTGGTGAGGGCAAAAATGTTACGAACGTCGTCATCGACAATCAGCACCTTCTTATGCGCCAATACTGGATCGCTCTGGTGCAGTTGCTCTAGCATCTGCCGCTTCCCTTCGGGTAGATTTGCCTGCACGCGGTGTAAAAAGAGTGCGGTTTCGTCGAGCAGGCGTTCGGGCGATCGCACATCCTTCACAATAATGGTTTCTGCCAAACGCCGGAGTTGCGTTTCTTGAGAAGGGGTCAGCTCTCTTCCGGTGTAAACAATAATGGGCAAACGAGTAAACGCTGGCTGCTGTTTAATTTGCTCAATCAAGTCAAACCCGGTCATATCGGGTAAGCCTAAATCCAGTACCACGCAGTCAAAAAGCTGTGACTGGAGGGCCGCTAGCGCTTCAGCCCCTGTGCCCACAATGCTGGTAAACACATCCCCATTCCCAATTAGTTCGCGGATGCTTTGAGCCTGCACTGGATCGTCTTCTACCACCAGCAGATTTTTTACCTGGCGCTCGACAAAGCCTTTGATATCGACCAGAGCCTGTGTCAGGGCCTCTGGTGAAATGGGTTTTTGCAGATACGCGATCGCCCCGAGCTGCAAACTGCGCTGCTGTTCATCGTCTGCTGAGACAATATGTACCGGAATGTGTCGCGTGTCTGGATCGCGCTTGAGTCGATCGAGCACTGCCCAACCATCCATATCGGGTAGCCGCAGATCCAGCATGATGGCATCGGGCTTGTAAGTCTGTGCCAGTAGCAATCCAGGTTGGCTGCGTAAAGAGGCCAGCACTTTAAAGCCCTGCTGACGTGCCATCTCCATCAAAATACGGACAAAGTGCTGATCGTCTTCAATGATCAGCAAGACGCGATCGCTGGGCTGAATGAAGGTGCGATCGTCGTCGATTTCGTTAACAGGTAAGGAGTGAGGAGTGAGGAGTGAGGGGAGTAGGGTGGGGGGTGAGGGGTGAGGGGGTGAGGGTGGTTGTGAGATAGGTCTTATCGCTGACTGCTGACCGCTGACTGCTGACCGCTGACTCCTCTCTCCTTTCTCCTCTCCCCCCACCTCCACTGGCAGCACTAGTGTAAAGGTACTTCCTCGCCCCGGTTCGCTGAGAAGTTCGATCCTGCCACCCAGCAGTTGCGCCAGTTCGCGGCTGATCGATAAGCCCAGACCTGTACCGCCGTATTTGCGGCTTGTGGTGCCATCTGCCTGCTTAAAGGCTTCAAAGATGACAGCCTGTTTTTCAGGGGCAATGCCAATGCCTGTATCAGTGATGGCAAAGGCAATCCTGGGCACTGAGTGAGCGAGTGCTGTCTGGGGACGATCGTCGGCGATCGAGGCAATGTGTACTGTCACACCACCCTGCTCAGTGAACTTAAAGGCGTTTGCCAACAGGTTTTTCAAAATTTGCTGAAGACGTTTGGGGTCTGTCAACATGAACGGTGGTAAGGCTTCGTCAAGCTCAATGCGAAAGGTTAACCCTGCATTTTGGGCCATTTGCTCAAAGGTGCGCTCCAAAAACTGCCGCAAATCGGGGAAGCGCAAGGTTTCAATGTCTAAGCTGATGGTGCCCGATTCGATCTTGGCTAAGTCTAGAATCTCGTTGATTAACTCCAGTAGGTCGCTACCTGCGGCGTGAATGGTGCGGCTGTACTCAACCTGTTTGTCGGTTAAATTCCCATCGCTGTTTTTGGTGAGTAGCTGCGCCAAAATGAGCAAACTGTTTAGTGGTGTCCGTAGCTCGTGAGACATGTTTGCCAGAAATTCAGATTTATAGCGTGAACTTTGGGCCAGTTGATCCGCTTTTTCTTCGATCGCCTGTCTTGCTTGCTCGATCGCCTGATTTTTGCGCTCACCTTCTTGCTTTTGTTCGGCTAACAGTTGGGCTTTTTCTTCCAGTTCTTCGTTAAGTTGTTGCAGTTCTTCGTTGGTCTGCTGCATTTCCTCTTGCTGCTCTTTGAGTTGCGCTTCTGACAGCCGCAGCGTTTCGGTTTGCTCTTCTAGTAGGCGATTGCTTTCCTGAATTTCGTCTTGCTGCTGTTGCAGTTCTTCTGTCAGAGTTTGTGATTCTTGCAGCAATTCATTCGTGCGAAGGTCAGCTGCGATCGTGTTGAGCACGACCCCAATGCCCTCGCTGACGTTTTCAAGTAAGGTGAGTTGGCTGGGGGTAAAGCGCTGGAGCGATGCGAGTTCCATGACGGCAGTCACCTGCTGCTCAAACAGAATGGGCAGAACGACGATGTTAATCGGCAGTGCTTCGCCCAACCCAGACCGAATACGGCTGTAGTCACTTGGTACATCCGTTAGCAAAATGCGCTGTTTTTCGAGGGCACATTGTCCCACTAGCCCTTCACCGAGGCGAAACTGGTTGGCAAGATGCTTGCGTTCACGGTAGGCATAGCTATCCAACAGTTTGAGCAAGGGTGGATTGGCAGCAACATCAAGAAGGTAAAACACCCCCTGCTGTGCCCCAACGAGGGGGGCCAGTTTAGAGAGCAACTGACGTGCAACGGTGCCTTGATCGCGCTGTCCCTGGAGCAGCCGACCAATGTCTGCCAGGTTGGCTTTGAGCCAGGTTTGCTCATCGTTGCGTCGATTGGTGTCTCGCAGATTGACAATCATCTGGTTAAAGGTGCGCGTCAATGTGCCAATTTCATCCCGTCGATCGCTCATTGGCACACTGACCTCTAAATCGCCTTCCCCAATGCGATCGGCCACTTCTGAGACTTTCCGCAGCGGCCGTGAAATGTGGCGCGATAGAGCCAATCCAATCAAAATCAGCAACACGGAGTACAGCGGCATGCCGTAGAGAATACTGTCCGTTGTCTGCCTAGCAGCTGTAGTCGCTGCTTGCGATCGCTGTTCAAGCAGCCGTAGCTCCTCAGTCTTCATCTCTGTGAGAATTTGCCGAATTTCGTTCATCAATCGACTGCCGCGATCGGTCAGCACAACCTTTTGAGCCGCCGCAAAGCCCTGTTGTCGCCGTAGCTCAACGGTTTGGGCCAACTCAGCGAGTTGGCCAGTGACTAACGGCTCCACCTGATCGAGTCGGCGCATTTGAGCAGGGTTATCGTTAATCAACTCGCGTAATCGTCCTCTGGTTCTACCATCCAGCACGCTGAGCGCTGAGTTGTAAGGCTCCAGGTATTTTTCGTTGCCAGTCAGAAGATAACCGCGCTGCCCTGTTTCTGCATCTTTCAAGCGCGACAGCAGTTCTTCTACTTGTCCAATGACTTCGTAGGTATGTGCTTCACGCTTAGAGGTCTCTACTAGTTGGTTAGTACTGCGGTAGGCAACGGCTGAAAGCACTGCAAAGAAGAGCAACCCAAGTGCAAAGCTAGCTCCAATTTTGGTACCAATCTTCAAACGATTTAGCATATGCGTGGTTGAGAGTGAGCATGAAATGCACTTAGATGGACATCCAAAGCTTGCGGGTGTAGAACCTGCTCAAAAAATTCAAGCCGATCGCGGCAACCCTTCAGGCTGCATGACTAACGCTCTGCCTTACCTTGGATTCTTATTCTAAGTTCATGCTCTGCAATCTGATCCTGAGAGATAACCACGCTTGCGCCGTTGATCGACCGTATACAGTGATGCCACTCGCGATCGACCAGCGCACAACCCGGATGAATCAGCCCTACGGTAGAATAGATATCTGCCTTAAGGAAGAGCAAACGTCTCTCGTCGTTAAGGGGGCTACCCCCGAAATTAAGACTCGCATTTAGTGGGAGCCTGTATGACGCTTTTTCAGTTATCCCCCATCCCGGATTTAAGCCAGTTGCTCACCGAGCGATCGCATATCATCACGGAGCAGTGGGTAGAAGCGGTGTTCCAGGATAAACAGATTAAAAGTGCGGATCCGCTTTCACCAACGGCGATTCGAGACCACATTCCCCATATCCTGGCCGCCTTAGCCACTGTACTCGCAGAAACACAAGCGAACGATATCACTACGGTGGTCAAAGCGAGTTTAGAGCACGGTGCGCTGCGTGCAGACCAGGGCTTTGACCCTACAGAGATTGCACGGGAATATCATCTACTGCGCACAAAAATCATTCAAGTGCTACGAGCCGATTTGGTCAAGCGCACGGCAGAAGAGGTGTTGCGAGCCGTCATGCTGATTGATGCCGTAGTGGATAGCGCGATCGCTCAGTGCTTTAAAAGCTACGTGGGCGAACGTCTGCAAGAGTTGGATAAGCTACGCGGTCAACTGATTCTAACTAAGCAGGAACTCGATCGGCTGGTGCATTCCAACCAGGAAAATCTGTCTGTTCTGGCACATGAGCTTAAAACCCCATTGACTTCCATCATTGGGTACTCTGAACTGTTTCTACGCCAACAGCGTCAACCCGTCGTCCGCGACAACCTGAATAGCCTGGAACACATTGAGCGCGTTGTGCGGAATAGCCGTCAATTGTTGCGCCTCATTAACGACACATTAGAGCTTTCGCGCTATGAAGCGGGTCAGATGGCGCTGCGACCAGAGCCGACCGACGTACAAAGTATCATTCACACTGTGGTTGAGGTCATTCAGCCCTTAGCCGCAGCGAATGGTCTACAGGTCATTTTGGATGAGCAGCAGTCCCCCGATCAAGTCATCACCGATCCGCTCCGTCTCCAGCAAATTTTGGTGAATCTCGCTAGCAATGCCGTGCGCTATACCAGAACAGGCAGCATCACCATTCAAAGCCGTCTGCTGTCTGATCATTGGTGGTCGATCGCGGTCAGCGATACAGGCATCGGCATTGCGGCTGCCGATCAGGCTCGCATTTTTGAACCGTTCTTTCAAGTGCTGCCCACAGACTTTGAGCGATTACCCAACAGTACAGGCTTGGGATTGGCGATCGTGGCTCGCATCGTCAAGCTCTTGCAGGGTGAGATCAGCCTCACCTCAGAAGTAGGCGTTGGGTCTACGTTTACAGTGGTTTTGCCCCTTGAGATTCAAACAGCTTCGTTGGGGTAGAAGGCAAAAGAAGTTGTTGGTTGTTAGTTGTTAGAAGAAAGCTGACGACTGATGGCTGATCGCTGATCGCCAAGGCTCGCAGAGGCAGAAGATGATTAGACTCTACGAGCATAGTGGGGGCGATCGCTATCTTGCTCGCTGGCGATCGCGTTTGTCGTTCTCAGCTTGTGTGCTATTGAACCTGGCGCTGTTGCATCCAGTCTAAAAAGTTTAGCGTTGGTTGGAGGATGTCTGAGGCGTATGATTAGCAGCGGATTCATACCGGATGAAACGGACAGATAACAGCTCTCGCTCAAAATTTACCATCCGATTCATCCGTTCCCTATCCGTTGCCCGCATGCTACGCCCTAACAGATGTTGGCTATGATCCATACTTTTTAAGGTGTTCTCTTAACGAGCGTGCGCTACCCCCAACTGGATGAATCATGTGGATGAATGGTTACTTCACCTCAATTACTATTAGGAAAGTGATCGCTTTTTTGCAATCAAACTATTTGTGACAGTTGCCTAAGAGGCCATCTTAAAGCTTGATAAATTGACTCAAAACGTTATACCAAAGAAAGAAGAGTAACGCAGTCTTAGCTTTTCCTTCTGTGGAGATTACGCTTTAAATAGAGCCTGGATAAACAGCTCTCCTCAACCTGATATAAAATTGGTTGAGCGGCGTATCACATCTTTTGTTCTACTCTTCTAAAAATCGTTTAGTTGGTTGCCACTTGCGGAACATATTCAACACGATTTACGACTTTAAATTCAGCTGGATCAAACAACCTAACCCTGTGAGGAACTCTACCATGCTATTCTCTCAAACCCTTTCACTAGCCCTTCGCAAAGCTCTGCCTGCTAGCCTTGTTGCAGGGGCCGTACTGGCGATCGCACCGACTTTTTTATCTGCGGGTGCGGCTTCTGCACAACCCATTACCTTTAACGATAGCTACATTGGTGCGGGCGTTTCTGCTGGCGTAACTAACGGTGGACAAAGCGGTGACGCAGCTACTATTGGTGGCAACGTTCAAGGGCGTTTCGCTATCCCCAATGCGCCTGTTTCTGTTAGGGGTGCTGTTCTCTTTGGTGGCGAAAGTGCCGCAATTATGCCACTCGTTACCTACGATCTTCCAGTTTCTAGCAACGCGAACCTTTATGCAGGTGCTGGCTATTCTTTCGCTGACAAAGAAGGTAAACCATCACCATTAGGTAACAAGAACGCCCCCGTTCTAACCGCTGGTGCTGAAGCAGGCATTGGCCGCAACGTGGTCGTTTACGGCGATGCCAAATGGGGTATTGATGCATACAAAAACAGTTCTGCTGATGCCGTCAGCTTCCAGGCTGGTCTGGGCTACCGCTTCTAGAGTTGTTTGCGACCTTACTCCGTCTAGTTGCCTCCTCAGTTGACCAAATGACAGAGTCAGCGGGGGCAGAGAGATTAATCTCTCTGCCCCCGCTGATTTTATGCTGCTGACCGTAATTAAGCTCTCATGTGATGAGAACTTTCGGTTATTACGGCGTTCAACAGGACGGTTTTCCTATCGCAGGAGGGACGCGAATGTTAGTGCTTTTTGCCATGATCAAGCTAAGCAGCTAAACCAATGAGCAAAGGTATGGATTGAAGCGTTGGTTTTGGATGAGGATTCGCAAGATTTTTGAAGCAAAACGGATGGCTGCTCTGGCTGGCAAAACTGTATATTAAATAGGAGTTTGTAATCATGTCTACTCCCGTGAAAGATAAGCTTTCAACCGAGCTAAAGCAGGTGAAAGACGTTGGCAAATTACGTCGCGATCGTATCCGCGACATTGTTAGCGCCGCAATCGCTCAAGTCACGACTGAAGTAAAAGAAGGGTCTCGTGATTTTCGTGCGATCGTGAAGGATGTGTTCTCGTCAACGATCGCAGATTTACAGGAAAGCGGCAAAGAAACTAAAGACGAGATTGCAGCCTCCATTGAAGGGATTGTGGATGGCATTAGCAGTATCCGCCAGCAAAAAATTGCTGAAACTGAAGCTGAGGTCAAACGGTTACAGACCCAGCTTTCAACACAACAAGATGAGTTAGAGCAGGAAATCAACACTGGGTTAGAAGGTGTTCAAGAGGCCGCCAGCACAGCTCCTGCCAAAATCAGAGAATTGGTTGAAGACGCGATTGTCACGGCCCAAAACAGCGAAGAGGCTGCTTTACTGAAGAAGCGCTACGCCCAGCTGCAAGCGCAGGCAGCTCTGCTACGCGCTACGTTGGCGGCTCGTTCTGAGTCTTACTACGACCAGGCACAGAGCCATTTGGATGATGCGAAGCACTGGTATAGTCAAGCGCGTCCGAAAGCAGAAGCCGCTAAGGGACAGGCAGATCAAAAATTTGCTCAGCTTGAACAGCAGATTGGTGAAGCTGGAAGCGCTCTTGCTCGTCGTGAGCGTGAAGTCCGTAACCTGCTGAGTGCTTTACTGCGTCGTGCGTCTGAAGCCGTGAAAGAAGAGGATGAGGTCGTCGATCGCCCCACACCTCAGCTTCCACCCGTGCCCAAAGATCCTTCTAATTCTCTCTAGTCCGACTGATAGCAGGGTTCTTTAGACAGCGTTTAGCGCTCAGCAGTCAGCCATCATCTTTTTCCTGATGGCTGACTGTTGCTTTGTAGGGCGTTGATCGTCCTACTCTCTGTGCTTCGGCGATTCACGTTATACCAATTTGAATTGAAAATGCGACACATCCTTTAGGTGCAAGGCAATGCCTTGCACCTACCCACCGATTGATCTGTAGCCGTCATTCTTTTAGGACTTACGCAGTCGCCCCCTAAAGCCCCCAAATTTGGGGGACTTTGAGTGCTTGCTCCCCCAAATTTGGGGGCTGGGGGCTAGTTTTAGAGAACTTGCGTAAGTCCTCTCTTTAAATCGGTATTACAATATCTCAGGCGCTACAGCACGTTGAGCACTGAGTTTTAAGCGTTGCCTACTGTTTTAAACATTTGTGTCCTCATTGTTTGAGAAATGGCTAAGAAACCCTTGAACTGAAGAAGCAGTGATAGGATCTAGGTAATATTTACGTTATTCCGACCGATTTTTTGGGGATCGGGCCATTTCCCTGGTTGGATAATTTTGCTGTTGATTCTTTTCTTGCTACCTTTCTGATGGTTAACACTCAAACTCCTGCCGCTGTTCGCAAACCCTCTAAAGTCGAAGGTCTTAAAGACCGCAGTAACTTCTTGCGCGAACCTGTTGCGTCTGAATTGCTGCTAGACACGACACATTTCAGCGAAGACGCCATCCAAATTCTGAAGTTTCACGGTTCCTATCAGCAGGATAACCGCGATAATCGGGTGAAAGGGCAGGAAAAGGACTACCAGATGATGCTGCGGACGCGTAGCCCTGGTGGGTACATTCCGCCAGCGTTGTACCTGACGCTCGATCGCTTGTCAGATGAGTACGGCAACCATACACTACGGGCAACGACTCGTCAGGGCTTTCAGCTTCATGGCGTGCTGAAGCGAAACTTGAAAGCCACGATCGCGGCGATCGTGCAGAATATGGGATCTACTCTCGGCGCATGTGGCGACCTGAACCGTAACGTGATGGCTCCTGCTGCACCCTACCGAAACCGTCCTGAGTACGAGTATGCGCGGGAGTACGCTGACAACATTGCTGACTTGTTAACGCCTCAAACAGGAGCCTACTACGAAATTTGGCTAGACGGCGAAAAGGCAATTTCTGCCGAAGAGAACCCAGATGTGATCGCGGCTCGTCAACGTAACGGCAACGGCACGATCGTCCATGATGCCGAAGAACCGCTCTACGGCAAGCACTACATGCCGCGTAAGTTCAAAATTAGCGTCACGGTGCCGGGTGATAATTCAGTTGACCTGTATTCGCAGGATGTCAGCCTCGTAGTGCTGACTAACTCACAGGGCGAACTGGAAGGGTTTAATGTGTTTGCTGGCGGCGGTTTGGGGCGCACGCACAATAAGGAAGAAACCTTTCCCCGTGTGGCTGACCCAATTGGCTACGTAGACAAAGCCGATGTCTATGACCTGATGAAGGCGATCGTCGCCACCCAGCGCGACTATGGCGATCGCACCGATCGTCGTCATGCCCGCATGAAATACCTCCTTGAAGACTGGGGCGTTGATCGCTTTCGTGAGAAGGTAGAAAGCTACTTTGGTAAAGCGATCGCTCCCTTTAAGCCACTGCCTGAGTTTAAGTATCTCGATTTCCTCGGTTGGCATGAACAGGGCGATGGCAAGCTTTTCTTAGGCATTTCGATTCAAAACGGGCGCGTTAAGGATGAGGGGTCGCTTCACCTCAAAACGGCGCTCCGAGAGCTTGTGCAGACGTTTAACCTGCCCATACTGCTTACCCCCAGTCAGGATGCGATTCTTTATGACATTCCGCCTGCCCAAAAAGCCCAAATTCAAGCCATTCTCACTCGTTGCGGCATTAAAGGCGTAGAGGACATTGATCCACTGGTGCGCTACTCAATGGCGTGTCCGGCCCTCCCGACCTGTGGTTTAGCCACCGCAGAATCCGAACGAGCGATTCCTGGCATTCTCGATCGCATTCGCGCGTTGCTCACCAATGTTGGGCTGGAACAAGAGCATTTCATCACTCGTATGACGGGTTGCCCCAATGGGTGTGCTCGTCCCTATCTCGCAGAACTCGGTTTTGTTGGCAATGGCCCTGATACGTACCAGATCTGGTTGGGTGCGGCTTCTAATCAGACGCGTCTGTCGCAAGTGTACCTGGAGAAGCTCCACATCAACGAGTTGGAGACTGCCTTTGAACCCATCTTCGTGTACTTTAAGCAATCGCGTCAGCCCGGAGAGGGCTTTGGAGATTTCTGCGATCGCGTCGGCCTACCCTCCATGCACGAGTATGTCGCCCAGTATCAGCCTGAAACGGCTGCTGCCACGATTGAGCCTGCCACAACCGAGCAAACGTCTACGCTGAAAGCTGCCAGCAAAATTCGTCGTCGCGTCACAATCCAGGAGGATGTTTACACGCGCTTACAGGAAGCGGCGTTACGCGAAGGCCAACCTGCAAGCCAATTGGCAAATGCGGCGATCGCCGCATACCTCAGCGCATTAGAGCAAGGCTAGTTTCTGGTTTGCAGGGATGTTACATCTAACGTCCCTACCAAAGATTACGCACCACCGATCGCCCAATTGACAAGCGTTCTCACACCGTAACCCGTAGCGCCGGGGCTGTTGTAGCCGTTTTCTTTTTCCGTCCACACAGGACCCGCTACATCCAGGTGCGCCCAGGGTGTTTCTTTCACAAACTGCTTGAGGAATAACGCAGCAGTGATGGAACCGCCAGGGCGTGGGCCAGTATTCTTCATATCAGCGATCAGTGACTTCATGCCGTCGAAATATTTTTCTTCCATTGGCATCTGCCAGATCTTTTCGCCTGCCAGTTCGCCTGCTTGAGTCAACTGGTTCGCAATCTCAGGATCAGAACTCCACAGTCCAGCAATTTCATCCCCCAACGCAATGACGCAAGCTCCCGTAAGCGTTGCTAGATCGACGATCGCATCCACGCCCAGCTTCTCTGCAAAAACCAACGCATCGGCAAGCGTCAGGCGACCTTCGGCATCGGTGTTGTTAATTTCGATCGTCTTGCCATTCGAGGCGGTGAGGATGTCTCCGGGATGGATGGCGTGACCGCTGATCATATTTTCGGTAGCAGCGGAGATAAAGTGAACTTCTACATCCGGCTTAATTTGGGCGATCGCCTTTGCGGCCCCCAATGTTGCGCCTGCACCACCCATATCGGTTTTCATCATCTCAATGCCGCTGCCTGCACCTTTAATGTTGAGCCCGCCCGAATCGAAGGTCAGTCCTTTACCAATAATGGCGAGTTTACGGCGCGGCGTGCTTTCCGGCTTATAGGTGAGGTGAATAAACTTGGGTGGGAGGTCAGCCCCTTGAGCCACGCCCAAAAAGGCTCCCATCCCTAGCTTTTCGCAGTCTTCCCGTTCCAGAATTTCGAGCGACAGTCCGTGTTCCCTGGCGATCGCCTCTGCGGTTTCTGCCAGCGTAATGGGAGTAACGTAGTTCGCTGGAGCCGCCACTAGCTCTCGTGCGAGAAACACCCCAGATGCAATTTGACGCGCACGTGTAACCGCTTCATCTTGTACGCCTAACCCCAACAATTCAATCTGCTCCACCGATGCGCCCTTGTCTTCAGTATCAGATTTGAAGCGGGTGTCTTGATACAGAGCAAGTTCAGCCCCTTCTGCGATCGTCTGCGCTGTCAATGCCGCCTGATCATTCCAGATCGGCAGACGGATTCCCAATAATTTGCACTTTTCTTTCTTCGCTACACGAGCACTAATCGCAGCAGCCCGACGCAGGGTATCTAGCTTCAAGCCCTCAGGTTTGCCTAAACCGACTAGAATGATCTTACGGACTGCGCTGCCCGAACCAACCCGTGTTGCCGCGCTGCTGCCCTCTTTGCCTTTAAACTCTGCCTCAGCAATCAGTTCTTTGAGCGTGCCAGACAGCTTGTTGTCTAAGTCTGCTAACTCAGCCGTTAGTTCTACGTCGTCTTCAAACAGACCGATCGCCAAACCATCCCCAGACCACTTCAAGAGAGGCGTACCCGTCGTTCGCAAATCCATTCAGCTTTTCCTCGTTTGCTTACCAGATCTATAGTATCGATCAAAAACTGAAGACGGAGAGCAGGAGGCAGAAGGCTAAAGAAGTTGCTGGTTGTTGGTTGTTAGAAGAAAGCTAGACGGTTGACGGCTGACCGCTGATCGTTCTTCAACTCAAAACTCAAAACTCTCTCCTTATCTCCCCATGCCCCACCTTACCCAACGTCGCCCCGAAAACGTTAGCGGGGACTTTTACGTTGATAGCACCTGCATTGACTGTGATACGTGCCGCTGGATGGCTTCGGCTGTTTTTCATGAAGCAGGCGACCAGTCCGCTGTGTTTCACCAACCAACCAACGAAATCGAACGGTTGCAGGCGATGCAGGCACTTCTGGCTTGCCCAACGGCTTCGATCGGCACAGTCGAGAAACCTGCGGATGTGAAAGCGGTACAGCAAAGTTTTCCCATTGCGATCGCTGAAAATGTTTTCCACTGCGGCTACCATGCCGAAAGTTCCTTTGGGGCAGCCAGCTACTTGATTCAGCGCCCGGAAGGAAACGTGTTGGTCGATTCGCCTCGCTTCGCGCCACCCTTGGTAAAGCGGTTAGAAGATTTGGGCGGTATTCGCTACCTGTATTTGACGCATCGGGATGATGTCGCTGATCACGAAAAGTTTCATCAGCATTTTGGGTGCGATCGCATTCTGCACAAAGACGAAATCAACGCGGGTACTCGCAATGTTGAGATCCAGCTAACGGGCATTGAGCCATTTGAGCTGGCTTCCGATTTGCTGATCATTCCCGTACCGGGACACACCAAAGGGCATACGGTGCTGCTGTACAACGAAGCATTTCTCTTTTCGGGCGACCATCTTGCCTGGTCAGACGATCGCCAACAGCTCATCGCCTTCCGTTCGGTTTGCTGGTACTCCTGGACGGAACAAACAAAATCGATGCAGCGCTTAGCAGATTACCCGTTTGAATGGGTGCTGCCCGGTCATGGTCGTCGGTTTCATAGCGATCGCCTCACCATGCAACACCAAATGCAGCAATGCGTCACCTGGATGCAAGGCGTGTAGAAAATTTGGCTCTAACGGCACTGTTGCAGCGATCTCAAGGAGCCTCGGTAAGGTTGAACGAGCTTGCGTTGCTTAGGCTTTGTAATTCGGTTCTTTGCTTCGCCTGCGATCGTACTGCTTGAATTGATCATGGCATTGACGGATTCAAGTCGCTAACACGACAGGTGTTGTTTATAGGGCACTGCAGGGTTCGTTAGAGAGGTCTAAAACGCGTTGATACAACTGCGAACTGACGCGAAAATTAGCGCGATGGATCAAGGCATCCATGATGGGTTGAACTTGGGAAATGAGGTTTCTTTGTTTAGCTGTAACTAGAATGCCCAGAATGCCAATGATAGAAAGACCAAGCTGAAGGGCTTCCCGCCGTCATAGACGTTCATCAATGAGGAGGTCATCAGCTTGAAGTTCAAGTGCCAGAGCGATGGCATTGGCTTCTCCGACATCAAGTCCTCGATCGCGCTGAAGTTACTGGGCGATCAAGGTATCGGTGAGTGGTCGAGCTTGAATCCAATCAAGCTTGAGAATGGCGGGAATCACAGGATTTTTGGCGGCCGCAAGTTCATCGGCAACAAGGGTTGGAATAATGACAGTTTAGTAGATGGCCTCTAGCAACCAAAGATGATCAATTAGAGCAAAATTGCAGAGGGGGATGTGTCGCTAACGACAATCATAGCTAACCCCGATCACGCAGATGCTGCACGTCTTGTTCAAAATCTTCCACGTCATAGTGAACGCAGATACCACGATCGGCAATGAGCGTCTGGAAGGCCATCAAATCCATGCCCGCAATTTTGCTAGCGCGGCTGAGGGTGATGCGTTCTTGCTGAAAGAGGGCGATCGCTATTTCTCGCAGCCAGTCGCTCTGGTTAAAGGTATGAGTCTGAGCAAGGCTGTCAGGGAGATCGAGAGTAATTTGCATGGTAATTTCCTGGCACTATGCGTTTATTTTAAGGTTTGATTGGGCGGCTCTGGCTTATGGGCGATCGCGTTCCTTTGCTATAAGCACTGAATGAGGCCCCAACAAATTTGCCTTGCCACACAGGGCGATCGTTCCATTCTTTCTTCGGTGATGCCTACTCAGAACGTTTCCGTTAACCTGTAGCGGAAGACTATAATCGACTCAACAAGCTCATTCAAATCTTTGGAGAAACAGGTGACAGAGGGAACAAAAGCACCTACAAAAGTCTTTATCAGTTATAGCTGGGACTCGGAAGAACACAAGGGCAAAGTGTTGTCGTTAGCTAATACCTTACGCAATCCTTGGGGAGTAGAGACAGAAATCGATCAATATGTCAAAGCTAGACCTCCCTACACTCCAGATAAAGGGTGGGATATCTGGATGAATGAAAGAATTCAATGGGCTGAGTTTGTACTTATTATTTGCACTGAAGCGTATAAGCGTCGATTTGAAGGCGACGAGGAATTAGGCAGCGGTTTAGGTGTTACGTGGGAAGGCGGCATTATTAGACAACATCTTTATAACGCTCAATTAAGGAATATCAAATTTATTCCTTTTGTGTTTTCCTCTCAAGATTTGCCCCATATTCCTGATGTCTTCGGCACACATGATAGATATAAATTTGAGGATGAAACGAGCTTTAGAGAACTTTGCTATCGACTCCGAAAGGAGCCTATTTTTGTAATACCAGATCCATTGTTTTCTAATGTAACCTCTGTTGCTCCTAGAGCTTCGGCTGCTGAACCTCCGCCAGTCCATTTAGATGTCGCCGGAACCCTACCACGAGTTCCTCTCAAAAACTTATATGACTGCGATCCAAACAAAATCCTTTTTATCAAAAATGTTAAACATCCAGAGCCGAACACATGGGCTTATCCGCTAGAGTACATGCGCCAAACAGAAAGTAGAACTTTTGAGCTAATGTGGCGAGCAAGTAGTCATGGAGTTAGTCAACCGAAAGCAGAAGACTTAATGATTTTGCATCAGCGGGCAAGAGTGACTCATATTGTTGAGTTTTTAGATGATCAAGTTCGTGAAACAGATACAGGATCTTTCCGCTGGGTAAGGGCTGTGTGGCTTCCTGAACAAGATTGGAATCAGCTTCCCCATCAAAAGGAAATTCTAGGATTCAGTCCGAGGTATGCTGATGGCAACACTCACTCCTTGAACAGCCCTAATTTTCCCAGGTTTCGTGAAGCCTGGAGCAGTTTAGAGGAGTTTCAGAAGCACATCTTTAAGCGTTTAACTCAACCTGAGGCGATCGTCACTAATGAAGATGATCTCACCTCTGAAAGAAGGGTAGATTACACTCGACTACGAGATTTGCTGAAGGCAGGGCAGTGGAAGGAGGCAGATCAAGAAACAGCAGACCGCATGTGCGAAGTTATGGGTCGGCAGGATGAAGGCAAATTGAGAGAAGAAGACGTTCAAAACTTTCCCTGCCGCGATCTTCGCACGATTAATTCGTTATGGGTAAAGTACAGCAACAATCACTTTGGCTTTAGTGTGCAGAGGCAGATTTGGCAAGATATTGAAGCTACAGGACAGAGTGACTATAACGCCTACTGTTCCTTTGGTGATTCTGTAGGATGGCATAGTCCAGATGGTTGGAAGTCATACGAAGAAATTACTTTTAGTTTAGAATCTCCTTGTGGCAATCTGCCGTGGTGGGGTAAGCAAGCCACTTGGGTATTTGGTGCAAAAACAGGTCCTTATTTGAGTGCTCGCGTTGATATTTGTAAAATCAGCGAGTAGGTTAGGTACTGCCCACAACATCAACATCGTTTTGATCGCTCCTCCTCTTTTATCCTTAATAAAACATCAACCAGATTAAACTACCGCAATGAGCAATCACCCTCTCCTCAAAGTTGAAATCTCTCAACTCAGCATTGCCGAGCGCATTCAACTGGCTGAAGATCTTTGGGACAGCATCTTGGAGCGGCAAGACGAACTTACTTTAACTGATGCCCAGAAACAGGAACTCGATCGTCGCTTAGAAAACTATCAGCAGGAGCCAACCTCTGGTTCAACCTGGGAAGAAGTTAAACAGCGGCTAGGTTTCTCCTAATGAGTTACAGACTCATCATTCGCCTGGAAGCAGAATTAGATATTCAAGATGCTTTTGAATGGTACGAAGCACAAACTTCAGGCTTAGGCTCTGAGTTCGTTCGGGCAGTTGATAGCTGTCTGTCTAGCATCGGACGTAACCCACTTGCCTATCCAATGATTTATAAACAGGCGCGACGAGCATTAGTCCGACGTTTTCCCTACGGAATCCTTTATGTATTTGACCAGAACATCATTACTGTGATTGCTTGCTTTCACGGTAAACGCAATCCGAAACCGTGGCAAGATCGCCTCTATTAGATACGTCTAACTGACTTTTCATATTGATATCTCTAAGCCTAAAAAGAATCATGGCTGTGCAAGCCAAAGCTCAAGTGTTTTCTCTCCTACGCCAGCATCAACAGAATTGCAGCAGTTTGGTGCGAGGCGATGTGGGGTCTTTGGTTCTTTCGCACGGGATACTGCAATCCATGAGCAGAGCGATGTCGATATTCTAGTTGCGTTTGAGCCAGAGCAGAAAACGTTTGATAACTTTATCCAGCCATCGTTTTTTTCTCGAAGACCTGTTTGATAGAACCGTCGATCGCGTCACGATCGCGTCACTCAGTTCCTACCTTGGTCCACACATTCTAGATGAGGTTGAGTATGTCGCCGTCGGCGGATGAGTATGGCTACTTCTCTCACCCAAGACCTCGGAGGTTTTGAAAACCTCCGAGGTCTGAGAAAAAGATCGTGCATCTTCCCCACTGACCGAACTAACTCGCCGTCACCCTCGCTCCATTCCCATTCGTTTCTAAGCTGGGTGCTGCGGTAGGGATAATCATTGTCGTTGGGCTACTGCTCACAGCTTTACGGGTCGTGCGCTTGCGCGGCGTTCCACCGGCCTGCACATACTGCAAACTATCTTTGCCATACCGCGTTACCACACCCATCAGCATCTTTTCCGAATAGCTGCGAAGCTCCTCTTCCATCAGCTTCACCACTCCTGCCATTTCATCCACCGTCGAAAGCATCGTGTTGTAACGAGCGAGTTGCCCCTGCAATGCTTGAATGCGGACATCATATTCAGTCAAACTCAAGCCAGGGGCAAAATCCAGCGGATCGTTGATCGATCGCATCCCTGCCATGCGGCGTAGGCCCTTTTCCAACACCTTAGAACTGCGTTTGAGACGTGCCATAGAGACCCTCCTGTAAAGTGATACCAATTTGAATTGAAAATACGACACATCCTGTAGGGGCAAGGCAATGCCTTGCCCCTACCCACCGATTGATCTGTAACCGTCATTCTTTAGATCGGTATGACATGTATCTCCACACTCTAGCCAACCGCTCGCTAAATTTCCCTGAGCAAAAATTAGCAAAAATTTGAGCTACTTTTCATCTGGGTATACTTCTTTTCCATATTTATACTCAAACCAAATAAGAGCATTGGTATAAAAACGATCTAGTTAGCTCAAAAGCTGTTGCAGCGCGATCGCCGTTGAGAACCCAAATATCGTGTTGTAGCACCCAAACATGATGTTCAGGTACTCGAACATCATGTTGCAGTACATGGACATCACGTTTGGGTTCCTGGATCTCGTGTTCAAGTACATAAACATCGTATTCAAGTACCCAAACATCGTATTGAGGTTCTTGAATACGATGTTTGAGTTCCTAGATCTCGTGTTTAGGTTCCTAGATCTCGTGTTTAGGTTCCTAGATCTCGTGTTTGAGTTTTCAAACGTTGTCCTAAAATCCTCGTCTACCCATTGCTTCAGATGCAGTACACCCATTGCTGAGAACATGCTGCCAAGATCAGCATTCTGATAGACAAAGCTCCCCCTTCTGCCATCATTCTTTTCCCTTGAGCAGGACGGGTTTCATTTAGGCAGAGGAGAAGCCGTGAGTGACAGGGCTACAACCCTACAGCTTGGCTCGTGAATACCATCAAATACTACATTTGGTGCAAAGTTTATTGGCTTAAGGGCGCACTTGTGAGCATGTATTGGAGGTGCTTATGCCGATTTAAAGAATGACGGTTATAGATCAATCGGTGGGTAGGGGCAAGGCAATGCCTTGCCCCTACAGGATGTGTCGCATTTTCAATTCAAATTGGTATTATGCCTGCTTAAAATCATTCTTTCTTATTCTCCCAATGTAGCTTTCCAGATGCTGCACCGTTCCACCAAAATCACAAAGGTGGATGCATCCGCCTTAAACAGTGGCCAATTCCGCTGACTGTCGGCGGGGAATTTCATAAGTCCAGAAGTCGGAAGCCATTTCCGTTGAAGGGAAAATAGCCCGCGCTTCTGTCAACAAATCTTTTAGCTCAATCTCATTACCGGGCGCATACCGTGGGCTGAAATGCGTCATAATCAGCCGCTTTGCTTGCGCTGCCAGGGCAACCTGCGCCGCCATCGTTGAGGTGGAATGTAAGCGTTGGTAGGCCATCTCCGCGTCTTGATGAGCAAACGTGGCTTCATGAATCAGCACATCTGCATCCTGCGCCAAATCAACTGATGTATCGCAGTAAACGGTATCGGTGCAATAGGCTAGCTTGCGTCCAATCTCGGTTGGGCCACACAGATCTGCCCCACGAATGCGCCGTCCATCAGGTAGCGTAATGACCTCACCACGCTTGAGCTTGCCATACAGAGGCCCCGGTGGAATACCTAACGATGCGGCACGTTTTACATCAAAATGACCTGGACGATCGCGCTCCGCAATGCGATACCCGTAAGCAGGCACTCGATGTTTCAGCAAGCCGCAACTCACTGTAAACTCGCTGTCTTCATAAATCACACCGGGACGTACCGTATGCACTTTGATGGGGTACGAAAAATGCGTTTGCGAGTAGCGCCGACAGGCTTTGAGGTACTCATCCAAATCAGGCGGACCATAAATATCCACGCGCTGTACATTGCCTGCCAGCCCACAGCTTGCTAGTAACCCCATCAACCCAAAAATGTGATCACCATGCATGTGGGTGATAAAGATGCGGGTCAACTGACTGCTTTTGATCTCGCTGCGTAAAAGCTGATGCTGCGTGCCTTCACCGCAATCAAAGAGCCAGAATTCAGCCCGTTGCGGCAGGCGCAGCGCGACACCGGAGACATTGCGCGATCGCGTTGGCACGCCAGAACTGGTTCCCAGGAATGTAATTTGCAAAACTAGCGATCCGTAGACGTTTCTTCCTGAACCTATACTGACACAGGCGAAGGAGATAAGAACTTGACAGGACTTACGCAAATCCTCGCAAAACTGCCCCCCGACCCCCAACTTTTGGGAGCAAGCACTCAAAGTCCCCCAGAATTGGAGGACTTAGCGGGCAACTGCGTAAGTCCTGCTTGATCAAGACAGTCCGCCAAGGATCTGATTTAATAATCGTTACAAACGATCAGAGACACAAGATGCACGGCCTCAAACGGGCATCATCTTTCTAACGCAATATATCTGGCGTAGATAGGGAACATTTACAGCAAGATGCCTGACTTTATCTAAAGCAAATTGACTTATATTAAGCCTCGTTGATCAATGATCGCGTTGCGGTTAATTCCATCATTGTGTGCAATGGTGCGATCGCTCAATCACATGACTGCTTTAAGTGCTTAAACCTGTGAGGAGACTTCTAGAAATGTCGTTGGAACGCTTCCCCCGTTTGCTAACCTCTCAACTGAGAGCGCTAACGCACTTAACGGGACGTAGTGGGTGGTACGGGCTTTTAATCTGGATAGCGCTGTTTTCAGCGATGGAAAGTGTTGTTAGCCGTCCCGCGCAATCGTTAGAACTTCGCGTGGCGATCGAAGAAGGCGTAAGCCAGGTTGCAGTCGGCAGCTCTAGCAAAGCGATCGTGCGTGACAGCAGCGGTCGTCCGCTAGGTGAAATTGCACCGATGAATGCCTTTATTGCACAGCCAAAGCAAGGCAGTGTCGGCCTCGATCGCTGGCAGTCAGGGCAACTCTGGGTAGAGCCAACAGACGGCGGCTATGTCTACATTGGCAATCGCTGGTATCGTGGACGTACCCTCGTTGCACTCAGCAAAAGCGGATTGACAGCCATTAATTACGTAGACCTGGAGCAGTATCTTTACAGCGTCCTCGGCGGCGAAATGAATGGCAACTGGCCCCAGGAAGCACTCAAAGCACAGGCCGTTGCTGCTCGCTCCTATGCCCTCTACCACCGCGAGAAGGCTATAGCAGCGAATAGCATCTATGACGTGGTAGACACAACCGCTTCCCAAGTCTATAGAGGCATTCAAGATGAGTCGGTTGGTACCCAAACAGCGGTTAATGCGACAGCGAACCAGGTATTAGCCTACGGTAACCGTCCGATTGAAGCCGTCTTTCACTCCTCAGCAGGCGGTTGTACCGAAAATTCTGAGGATGTCTGGTTAAACCCCGTCCCTTACCTAAAATCGGTACGTGAAGGCTTTACCGAAGTTTCGCCAGTAGCTCAGTGGGAAATTGACATTCCTCGTAGCGAGTTAAGCAAGCGCATCACCGGAGTGGGTAACATTGTTGCTTTTCAGCCTGTGAGTATTACGACCTGTGGACGCATTAAGTCAATGCAAGTGGTTGGTGATCGCGGTCGAAAAACCATTACAGGTGAAGTCCTTCAAAGTGCGCTAAACCTCAGAAGTACGCTCTTCAACATCGTTCCTCAGACTGGCTTGGAAGCAAGCAAAGCTAAGGCGCAAGCTTCTCCCGCCATGTTTCAGGTAATGGGGCGTGGGTTTGGGCATGGGCTAGGCTTAAGCCAGTGGGGTGCTTACAATCTGGCGCTAGGTGGTAATAACTATCAGCAAATTTTGCAGCTTTACTACCAAAACACAACACTAAGTAAAATACCGAAGCAGTAGGCAGATTAGCGCTGGTTTGAAGTGGTAGTCTCTAGCATGAGAACTCTACGAGTTTGAAGCTTTCACAGGTTGCACCATTCATCTTAGGAAAATCTCACCAGAGCTTAATCAGCTTTGGGTGATGAGTCCTACTTCTCCTTGCCCCTCGTTCTTTGACTCAAGGTTTGCGGACTGTGGATGCTGAAAAACGCCCGGATTTAGAGTTGATTGTGCAGCAGATTGGCGAGGCCGTTCTTGCAACCATGTCAACCGTCGATCGCCTGTCGGAGCGGATGGACACCTTAACCCATCAGGTACAACAGCAGGGGTACCAGGTGTTTGCCCTCAGTGATGCGATTCAAACGCTGACAGAAACGCAGCATGAGTCGCTCAAACGGCTCGATCGGCTCACAGATGTCCTTGATCACCTCGTCAAAGCAGTTGATCCCACTGAAACGCCGCCATCATAGAATTTACCAACGGCGGTACGATCGCCAGTAGGGTCGCCCTTTCCAAAAAACTCCTACAGAAATGAGCACCAGTTCCGTCATGGTAAATCCCGGCGCACCAAATAATAGCCACTGTTCTAGCGCCAGCACCAGCGCCACGCACAACACCAGCGCCCACAAGCTACCGATGCTGATGCTGAAGCGATCAACGCGCTCTAAAACATAAACAGCAAAGGCTCCTAGCGCCACCGGAATGCCAAGTCTCAGCACCAGCGATACCAGTGGTGACGAGAGCAGTCCCACCAGGCTCTCCAGAATTGGCGATTGGTCACGATTGCGAACTGCAAGCTGTAGCAAGCCATCGATCGGCAACATCAGCAACAGAACGGCAAAGAACGCCGCTTGGAACAGCGATCGCCACGGCAATAGCTTTAAGCGGTCAAGGGGCTTTCTCATAAAAACTGAAACCCTTTAAATCTGTGCAGACGTAGTGTGATTCTAGCCTTAGTCCAGCACAAGGATGAGAATCACCTACCAACCCACACCTTTCCGAACTCCTACCTTTTATCCTTCGTCCCCCATCCCTCATCCCTCTTTAGTCCCCATCCAGCGACGCATCCTTCAGGTCGTACCGCATATTCTGAAGCGTTTGCTGCTGCACGCGGCGAGATGGACGGCGATATTTCTTCGTTTCTAGCTTCGGTTCATACTGCTCTTGACCGTCCCGATTGCTTTTACGCTTCAGAGTTGCCTCACTATCACCGAGTTTGTTTAGGGCTTCTTGGCGAGCGATCGCTTCGTCTAGAAAGCTCAAATAATGTTCGTACCGTTCCCAATCGCCGCGCACAACGCAATTCGGTTCATCTCGATGCAGGCAATCGCTGAACTGACAGTTTGCGAGCGCTAAGCGCGATCGTGCTTCAGGGAAATAAGTTGCCAGTGCTTCAGGAGTGCAGTCTAAGTCTGGTTGGTTGAACCCGGGTGTATCTGCCAGCAAGCCACCTGTGGGTAGCTCAAACAACTCAACATGACGGGTCGTATGCCGTCCGCGTCCCAGTTTGCCCGAAACAGCCGCTACTCGCAAATCAGAGTGTGGTACCAGCCAATTAATTAAGCTGGACTTGCCTACCCCAGATGGCCCAGACACGATCGTCACCCGATCGCCCAGTTGGGCTTCGACCGCAGCCAGTCCGATCGCCTGCTGTACACTCATCAAAATGGGCGCATAGCCCCATTGCTGCAAACGAGCACACCAATACTCGCGCTCATCCGTCGTCGCAAGGTCGCTTTTATTCAAACACAGGCAGACCTTAAGCTGCGTGGTCTCTGCTTTGACCAGAAAGTGGCTGAGTTGATACGGATCGAGCATGGGGTCAACCAGCGCAAAGACTAGCAAAAGTTGGTCTGCGTTTGCGACAGGTGGACGATCGAGTGACGATCGCCTGGGTAACACCTGCGCAATTGCACCCCGTCCACCCTCCCAGTCTGGCTCTTCAACTTCTACCTGATCGCCCACCATCACCCGCTGCCCAATTTTTTTCAGACGCGATCGACGGGTACACAGCAACATCAGCGGCAAGGTCGGTTGCGTCCTTTCCCCCTCTCTCCCAGCTTTCGACTCTCGACTCCCGATTCCCACGCCTTCAAGCTTCACATGATAATAATTCGCCTGCACTGCCAAAACAGTTCCCAACAGCGGCTTGGGCAAGCTTTCCCCTGTATGACCAGCAGGAGCGACACTCTGAATTCGTGGAGCATTCAAGTCAGCATTCATAGGTCATCGCTCACCGCTCGATGTCCATTGCATGCGATCGCGCTCAAGCGTCTTCACGGTTTGCTGGCCGTCGAATTTTAAGCGCAAAATAACTGGAACGGTCTTCAATATGCTCGATCGCGTAGCCTTCCATTCTCAAACTATCAGGCACTTGTTCGATCGGTTCGCCAGGGTCAAGCCACACTTCCAAAAGCGATCCCGGAGGCATTTGATCAAGCTTTAGCTTCGTGCGCACAAAGTTGATCGGGCAGGGAGTGCCACGTAAATCCAGTTGAGCATCTGGGGCAAGAGAAGACGGTTCGGTTGCATTCATGTGCCAAACACCTTGCCGAAGAACCCTTCAATGCCACTTTTACCAATGCGATCGCCCCGCAACTTCGCCAGTTTCTCCAGCAGTTCCCGTTCTTCAATGGAGATTTTGGTGGGAATGTCGATCGAAATCGTAATCAGATGATCCCCACGACTGACCGGATTACCCAGTTTCGGCACGCCCTTTCCTTCCAGCGTCAGCACCTTACCCGACTGGGTTCCCGGTGGAATCAGGAGTTCTTGAGGCTCATTATCAACGGTGTTGACTTCAACGCGAGAACCTAAAATTGCCTGCACATAGCTAATTTTGAGTTCCGAAAGAATATTAATGCCTTCGCGCTGAAATTCTGGGTCTTCATTGACGAACAGATAGACATACAAATCGCCAGGAGGGCCACTGCGCTGTCCTGCATCACCTTCATTAGAAACGCGCAAGCGGGTACCATTATCGACTCCAGCGGGAACATTAATCTTGAGCTTTTTCGTCTCTTGGCGCTGACCGTTACCATTGCAGACTTCGCACTTCTCCTCAACGACCTGTCCAGTACCAGCACAGGTAGGGCAAACAGAAACTTGCGTGAAGCTGCCAAACGGTGTCCGGGTAGCTCGTCGTACTTGGCCTGCCCCACTACAGGTAGAACAGGTGCGTGGACGGGTGCCTGGTTTTGCGCCTGAGCCACTACAGGTTGTGCAGGTTTCAAGGTGATTGATGCGGATTTCACGCTCACCACCAAAAATCGCTTCACGGAAGTCTAGCTTCAGATCAAGCCGCAAATCGTCGCCACGCATTGGCCCACTACGCCGTCGTCCCGCTTGACCAGGCGCGCCACCCGAAAACCCGCTGAAGAAACTTTCAAAGATATCCGCGAACCCACCCATGTCGCCAAAGTCTTGAAAGCCTCCGCCAGCAGCAGAGCCAACACCAGCCTCACCGAATTGATTGTAGCGGGCGCGAGTTTCTGGCTCTGAAAGCACTTCGTAAGCACGATTGATTTCTTTGAAGCGCTCTTCGGCTCCATCTTCTTTGTTGACATCAGGGTGATACCGACGAGCTAAACGTCGGTATGCTTGCTTAATTTCGTCCTTGTCGGCATCGCGCGAAATGCCGAGAATTTCGTAATAGTCACGAGCCATAGAATACTGCTGTGAGGGTAAAGGTTTTTTAGAGCTGGGGGCTTGAGTTCTGGGTCTGAAAGATTGGCTTTGGACAATGACCCTCTACCATTCACCGATACTGACCACTCCTCCTATACCTTAACTAATCTACAGCTTCATAATCGGCTGTAACAGTAGCGTCGTTCTCAAAGCTGTAGTCTTCGGGATCAAATGACCCATTCGATGGGCTAAACTGGGTCGTTGCTTCGTCGTCTGGCACTTCGTTGGCGCGCTGATAGACTGATGCCCCGATCGCTAGCAAGGTCTCTTGTAGTGTATCCAGGTGTTGTTTGAACGTTTCGGGCGCGATCGTCGGATCGGCCGCCGCCGCTTTCAATTCTGTCACCTTCTCTAATGCCTGCGCTTTGAGATCATCCCGAATGAAGTCACCATTGTCGCGCAGCAGAGTTTCGTAGCTGTAGAACAAGCTATCTGCCTGATTTTTGAGCACCACCAGCTTCTTCCGGCGCTCATCCTCTTCTGCAAAGACCTCGGCATCCAAACGTATCCGCTCAATTTCGCTAGTGCTTAAGCCGCCAGTGTTGGTTGTAGAAACACTTTGCTCACGTCCCGTTCCCTTATCCCTCGCAGAGACTTTAAGAATACCGTTTGCGTCGATATCGAATGACACTTCGATTTGGGGCACACCGCGAGGGGCGGGAGGAATTCCGTTGAGTTGAAATTTACCCAGGCTTTTGTTGTCCTTTGCCATTGCCCGCTCACCTTGCAGAGCGTGAATTTCAACCGACGTTTGCCCATCTGTTGCAGTAGAAAAGACTTGAGTCTTGCTGGTTGGAATGGTGGTGTTACGCTCGATGATTTTGGTAAAGACTTCGCCCAACGTTTCGATCCCCAGCGAAAGGGGTGTCACGTCCAGCAGCAGCAAGTCTTTGACTTCGCCACCGAGTACACCACCCTGAATAGCAGCACCCAGAGCCACAGCTTCATCAGGATTCACGGATCGATCAGGAGCCTTGTTGTTGAAGTATTTACGAATGGCATCCTGCACCGCTGGAATGCGTGTAGAGCCGCCGACCAATAGAATGCGATCGATATCATTAATCGTTAAATCGGCATCCTTCAGCGCTTGCTCAGTGGGCTTAATCGTACCTTCAACCAAATGGCTCACTAACTCTTCAAAGGTAGAGCGGTTCAGCTCCATTTCCAAATGCTTTGGCCCCGTTTCATCCGCCGTAATAAACGGTAGATTAATCGAGGTGGTCAATGTTCCAGAGAGTTCGATCTTTGCCTTTTCAGCCGCCTCACGCAAGCGTTGCAGCGCCATTTTGTCGATCGACAGGTCAATCCCTTCCTGATCTTTGAAGCTCGTAATCATCCAGCGCACGATGCAGTCATCAAAGTCATCGCCACCCAGATGGTTGTTGCCAGACGTTGCTTTTACTTCAAAGACGCCATCGCCCATCTGCAAGATCGAGACATCAAACGTACCACCGCCCAAGTCAAACACTAGAATGCATTGATCTTGGTCTTGCTTCTCCATGCCGTAAGCAAGCGCAGCAGCCGTTGGCTCGTTAATGATGCGCAGCACTTCAAGCCCTGCGATCGTGCCAGCATCCTTAGTTGCCTGACGCTGAGCATCGCTGAAGTAGGCAGGTACGGTGATAACCGCTTGCTGCACAGGTTCGCCTAAATAGTTTTCAGCGTCTTGCTTGAGCTTTTGCAGCACCATCGCCGACACTTCCTGGGGCGTATAGTTACGCCCGCGAATCTGCACATCGACGGTATCATCCTTACCCTTGACACAGGTGTAGGGAACTCGCGATCGTTCCATTTCGGTATCTTCCCAACGGCGACCAATGAAGCGCTTGATGCTAAAGACTGTATTTTCGGCGTTGGTGACTGCTTGCCGCTTGGCAAGCTGACCAACCAAACGGTCACCCACTTTGCCAAAACCTACCATGCTTGGCGTTGTTCGTCCGCCCTCTGAATTAGAGATGACAATCGGTTGACCGCCCTCTAGGACGGCAACGCAGCTATTTGTCGTGCCGAGGTCAATACCAATGACTTTTCCCATAGCGAGTGGCGGTAAAAATACGTGATGTGAACTTGATGCTTAGAAGCCGATGCATGCAATGGCGCAAGAAAGCATTGCCACCGTTGCCACCATTACATCGGTTGTTGATTCTGACTCCAAGCATGCCCAAATTAAATTTGGAATTAAACGTATCTGGCAAAATTAATTTTCTGCACCGCCCTGATCGGTTTCCTCCGAGGTTATCACGGGCTCTGGGGCAGCAGCAACTTTTACTAACGCATGGCGTAGCACACGTTCGCCAAGCATATAGCCCCGCACCAACTCTTCCATGACCGTGCCTTCAGGCTGCTCATCGGTGGGTTGTCGCATCACCGCTTCATGCAGGCTTGGATCAAACTCTTTGCCCTCCGATCGCATGGGTGCAACCCCAATACGCTTTAAGCAATCAACCAGTTGCTTGTAAACGCTTTGATAACTTTTGTGAATGGTTGTTTCTTGCTCGGTTTGTGGTTTGATCTGCGATCGTGCCCGTTCAAAGTTATCGACTACAGGTAGGATTTCATTAATGGTTGAACATTTCACCTGTAGTTCTAAATCTTCACGTTCGCGCTGAGTGCGTTTACGGTAATTATCAAAGTCTGCGGCAATTCGCACACATTGACTGGTGCGTTCCTCTAGCTGCGACTTCAGCAATTTAATTTCATTGTCCTTCTCGCCCAACACGGTTGAACTGTCAGAGGTTGAGGTTTGGTCAACAACATCTGCCTGAACTGTTTCCAAGGAAGGAGTGGATGGGTCATCATTAATCGGGGTGGTGGCTAACGTCGGGTCGATCGCCGCGTCTCCTGTGGCTGTATCCTGTAATGATGTGGCATCGGTTGCACCTACAGCGCTCTCCGAGGAGTCAGACGCTGAACCTTGTACATTCTCATACTGATTTACTTCGTCAATCATTGCTATCTCGTCCCAATCCTCAAGACTGCTTGTTAGCTACCAGATTTATCCTATACGCTTTAAGAATCTAGCGACGGTAAGAATCATCTCATTGCGGTTGATCGATTTTCATTCGTCAATTCTGTAGTTGTTCCCTGACGTTCTGTTTGGCTCACCAACGTTGTAACAAAAACGTTGCAACAAAATTTAGTAAGGAGACTAGCAAGCCTCAAGCCGATCGGCTGAGCAACAGATGAACATCAAACGTTCAGAGCGAACTGTATTTCAAACGCCTAACGAACTGAGCCATAAGGGCTATGCTTTTGGAGTGTCAAGGTTCATGTAGGAACCTTATGGATCAAGTTCGCCTTGGAAACACCGAAAGCAGCAGGCGATCGCTCCTTGACTCGGTGTTAATGGTTCGATCCTTTCGTCTGTTCAGTTCTCTCGTTCGTCATGCATACGTTTATCATGCATCTAATCTCATGCTAACTGTCTTGACTGAAGCTTGCCACCGATCGAGCTTTTGTGCTGGCTTCCTTTGGATGCAGCGCTCGGTTTCGACTGGGGTGGCGATCGTCGTGAGAAACAGACATCCTCTTAGCGATTCTTGTCGATTATTGGGCATATTCTAGTAAACCAGGAGACCCTCTTCAACCAGCTATGACTAACTCCTCTTCCCAACGTCGTGCGCTTGTCGTTCAGAATAACTTTTCGCCCTTTGGCAACAAGCTTGTTCAGTCTGGCTATGTAGACAATGCCCAGATGCAGCAGGCTCTCATCGAAAGTCGGAAGTCTGGCAGAGCGCTGATCGATGTGCTGGAGTCAATCACAGGGCATCAACTGCCGCCTGATTTGCTCCGTCAGTACAAGAAGCAACAGCTTTTTGAGTTGAAGATTCTTTATGGTGTGGAGTCGCTTGACCCCGAAATTAGCCAGATTACGGGTACGCAAGTCAGTGAGTTGATTGATACTCTCATCCCGATCGACCTATGCCGTCGCTATAACCTCGTACCGCTCTCTAAAAGCGACGGTCAGCCACCGTTTGTGCTGGTGGCGATGGTTGATCCAGATAACCTGCAAGCTCAGGATGATCTCAACCGTCGTCTACGTCCTCAAGGCTTGGCTCTTCAACGATTGGTCATCACGGTTGAAGATTACCGCCGCTTGATCAACCAATATTTGGATGAAAAAGAGAAGCGAGAGAAACAGCTTGAAGATCAATCCAAGGTTGACGTTAACAAGGATTTAGAGGGGTTAGGCTATCTCGATCTACAGGATGCGCCCGATGAAGACGATGCTAATCTGGATGTTTCAGATGCCGAAGCCGCTCCGGTGATTGCGCTGGTCAACAAAATTATGATCAAAGCGCTGCAAGACGGGGTTTCTGATATTCACATCGAGCCGCAAGAGGAATTTTTGCGCGTGCGCTTCCGTAAAGATGGGGTATTACGAGAACCCTTTGCAGATCCATTCCCTAAGAAAATTATCCCTGCGGTGACCGCTCGCTTCAAAATCATCGCGCAGCTTGATATTGCAGAACGTCGATCGCCTCAAGATGGACGCATTCGCCGTATTTATGATGGTCGGAAGGTGGATTTCCGGGTCAACACGCTGCCCAGCCGCTATGGTGAGAAGGTTGTACTGCGGATTCTAGATAACTCTGCCACCCAGCTTGGTCTGGATAAGCTGATTACAGATCCAGAATCACTGCAAATCGTGCAGGAAATGGTGCGCCGTCCGTTTGGCTTAATCCTGGTAACGGGGCCAACGGGTTCTGGTAAGACAACCACGCTCTACTCGGCGCTGGCAGAACGGAACGATCCAGGGGTCAACATCAGCACAGCGGAAGATCCAATCGAATATTCTCTGCCCGGTTTAACCCAGGTGCAGGTGATTCGAGAGAAGGGTCTGGACTTTGCCGCGATTCTAAGAGCCTTTCTGCGTCAAGATCCGGATGTGATTCTGGTGGGTGAAACCCGCGATCGTGAAACGGCAAAGACCGCGATCGAAGCGGCTCTCACAGGACACCTGGTACTCACTACGCTACACACGAATGATGCGGCTGGGGCGATCGCCCGCCTGGATGAAATGGGCGTTGAACCGTTCATGGTGTCTGGTGCGCTGCTGGGTGTTGTGGCTCAACGACTGATGCGCCGCGTGTGCAGTGAGTGCTGCGTGCCATACACACCCACTAGAGAAGAGTTAGCGCGCTTTGGCTTATCGGCCTCTAACGAGGGTGAGTTGACCCTTTACAAAGCCGTCACGCTACAACCAAGTGAAATTCAGGAAGCGCGATCGCAGAATCGACTGTGTGCTAAGTGTGGCGGCGCTGGCTATAAAGGACGCTGTGGTGTGTATGAAGTGATGCGTGTCACCGAGCGGTTGCAAAACCTGATTACTCAAGGCGCTCCGACAGAATCCATTAAAGAAGTTGCGGTTGAAGAGGGCATGCAAACCCTGCTGGCGTATAGCCTCAATTTAGTCCGCACAGGTCAAACAACCCTTGAGGAAGTTGAACGTGTAACCTTTACCGATACAGGCTTGGAATCCGAGTTGAGAGCAAAACGCAAAACATCGTTGAGCTGCCGTGTTTGCAGCGCCGACCTCAAACAAGAGTGGATTGATTGCCCCTACTGCATGACCCCACGCTTTCAGGATTAAACTTCAAACCTGCGTCTTTTCGGCCTTCAGAGTTGATTGATAACGCTCAGGTGAAAACCCATCGAGTGTCATGAGGGTTCAGCCAAGCTAGGTGGGTAGACTATACTCCTAGTTATTTGCAGGATGCGCCTTGAGCGATCGCACCTGAGCCAACCCCAACCACTGGCAAATCGCTAACCATTTCCCAAAGGAGCAAGCCTCATGGAGTTGATGATTGAAGACTTGATGGAGCAGTTGATCGAAATGGGTGGCTCCGACCTGCACCTGACGGCTGGTCTACCACCCTACTTTCGCATCAGTGGGCACTTGCAGCCGATCGGCGACCAGGCACTGACCGCAGAAGAATGCCAGCGGCTCATCTTCAGCATGCTCAACAACACGCAGCGGAAAAACCTGGAGCAAAACTGGGAGCTTGACTGTTCCTATGGTGTACGAGGGTTAGCCCGTTTCAGAGTCAACGTTTACAAAGATCGAGGCACCTATGCCGCCTGTTTGAGAGCGCTGAGTTCTAAGATCCCTAATTTTGAGAAACTGGGCCTACCAGATGTCGTCCGCGATATGACCGAAAAGCCCAGAGGGCTGATTCTGGTAACGGGACCAACGGGTTCGGGGAAGACGACCACCCTGGCGGCCATGATTGACCTGATCAACCGCACCCGCGCTGAGCATATTCTGACGATCGAAGACCCGATCGAGTTTGTCTACGAACCGATTAAAAGTCTGGTACACCAGCGCCAGTTAGGTGAGGACACCAAGAGCTTTGCCAATGCCCTGAAAGCAGCACTGCGTGAAGATCCTGACATCATTCTGGTCGGCGAGATGCGAGATCTGGAAACCATCTCTCTCGCCATCTCGGCGGCTGAAACAGGTCACCTTGTGTTCGGCACCCTGCACACCAGTTCAGCGTCACAAACCGTTGACCGGATGATCGACGTATTTCCCTCAGAACGGCAAACGCAGGTGCGTGTCCAGCTCTCCAACTCCCTGGTAGCCGTCTTTAGCCAAACGCTCGTCCCTAAGAAAAACCCCAAACCAGGGGAATACGGTCGGGTGATGGCGCAAGAAATCATGATCATTACCCCTGCTATCTCCAATCTGATTCGAGAAGGCAAAACGGCTCAAATTTACTCTGCCATTCAAACGGGTGGGAAGCTGGGAATGCAAACCCTGGAGAAGGTGCTGGCTGACCAATACAAAGCTGGCCTGATTTCGTTTGAAGCTGCCATGTCAAAAACGTCGCGTCCAGATGAAATTCAGCGCCTCATTGGCGGAGCGCCTACAGGGGCAGCGCCTGCGGGAGCGGTCAAACGTTAGTTAAGTTTGCTGCTGTTTTGTTGGTTGACATCTTCGTTGCAGCAGTACAATCGGGTATCGCTTCTTGTGAGCGATCGCGCTGCTCCAACGGAGCCTCCCCTGAAGTTGTCTAACTTGTGACTAACGTGTTTCGCTTCTCAAGCAAGATCAGGCATACACTCACATCAGTTTCATTCTGCGCCGCTTCTCACCTGCTATGAGTCGGGTAAGAAGCTCGTAGGGCTTCTCGGTTCACTCCTCTTTCTATTCTGGTATCCACCATGCCTACCTTCGTTGCTCGTGTTCAAGACGTTAAAGGGAACGCCAAGAAAGAAAAAATCGTTGCTGACACCATCAGCGATGCCCGTACTGCCTTACGAGAGAAAGGTCTCTTTATTCAAGACCTGAAGCAGGATGATGGGCTTTCTTTGAACTTCGACATGAAGAAGTTTCAATCGTCGATGGCGAAGGTTACCGTCAAAGACAAAGCCGTGTTTTCACGTCAGTTTGCCGCCCTGGTGAACGCAGGTGTAGCAATGGTGAGAGGCTTGGGTGTGTTGTCCGAGCAGTGCCAGAATCCCAAATTTAAAGCCGCGTTGCTCGAAATTAGCTCTGACGTGCAGCAAGGGATGAACCTTTCAGATGCCATGCGGAAGCATCCCGCCTGTTTTGACAATCTCTACGTTGCCATGATTCAAGCAGGCGAAGTGGGTGGTGTGCTGGATGAAGTGCTAAACCGTTTGGCAAAACTGCTGGAAGATGTGGCTCGTCTCCAAAACCAAATTAAGGCAGCACTCTCCTACCCAGTAGTCGTAGGCGTGCTGGCAACCATCATCTTTGTGGCGATGACTGTCTTTCTGCTGCCTGTGTTTGCCAGCATTTTTAAGGATATCGGTGTGGAACTACCAGGGTTTACGCTGGCAATGATGGCGATCAGTGAATTTTTACGCAGCCCCAGGGTGCTGATTCTCATCATTCTGATTCCGGTGTGCATTTTCTCCTACAAGCAGTACTACAAAACGCGGGTAGGACGCGAAACCATCGATCGCCTCTCTCTGAAAATGCCGTTGTTTGGCGATTTGATTCAGAAAACTGCCACTGCACGTTTCTGTCGCACGTTTGGAGCGCTGACCCGATCGGGCGTGCCCATTCTAACCTGTCTGGAAATTGTGCGTGATACCGCAGGTAACCAAATCATTGCCAACGCGGTTGATGAAGCACGACGCGAAATTCAAACAGGTGGCATGATCAGCATTGCGTTACAACGCGAGCAGGTCTTTCCTTTAATGGCGATTCAGATGATCAGCATCGGTGAAGAAACGGGTGAAATTGACAAGATGCTGATGAAAGTGGCGGACTTCTATGAGGATGAGGTCGAGCAAGCCGTGAAGGCTTTGACCAGCATTATGGAGCCGATTATGATTCTTTTCCTGGGCGGCATGGTGGGCTCTATTCTGCTGTCGATGTATCTACCCATGTTCAAAGTGTTCGAGAAGTTGGGCTAGCCTTCACACTAAAGATGAGCATCAGCACCAGCACCGATCGCCGTTGTCAAACGACCTTTAGAGTATGACTGCTCATCGAATTCACTACGAAGCAGCCCTGGCTGAGTGCTGTGATGCGGTAGGGGCGATCGCGCTCCTCAAACGCTATCGTCCGTACCTGGAATTGCTTCCCAGTATGCGTCGCCCTGACGAGAGCCTGATCACGGTGCCGTTGCCGATCGTCAAGTTTCGCCAAGTTGGCTCTGCTAGCAGTTCAGGTGGCCCAAGCAGTGAGGCAACGTGCTTACCGTGCGATCTTGCCATTTTGATGTGTGACCCAGAGTGGAAGATTAAAACTGGGGTGGAGATGTTCGTCTTTATTCATCGATCGCAGGAAGATTTTTCTGATCTTCTCAGTCGTTGGCGGCAGACCCAGGTTATTTTAAGTCGCGGTTATGAATGGGATTTGCCACTGCGCTACAAGCATATTTTGAATGAAGGAGCTGACAATCCCTATCCTCTCTTTGTCGTGTTTGAAGAGACTCCAGAGCGCATTAAACGCGGCTTAAAAGGTGCCTTTTTGCCCTTTGTGCAGCAAGAAGCGGTAGCGACTGAAGTAGAACGCAGTGAACCTATCCCTTCAGAGGTGCGATCGGGAGACGAGGCAGACTCTTAAGCCTCTATCCGAAAACCATACTGCTCTCTTTGCTTTGCTCTTTGTAGAGATATTATCTGTAACGCTTCTACAGGCGGTTGCCGACTCGGCTTTAAGGGCTGCTACCTGCGGTTACAGGTCTACGGGTCAGACTTGGTATCGCGATCAGATGCTGCTTCAGTCAACGGTAAGTAGGCGTTGGCCTCTCCAAAAGTTTCAGGCCACGGCTGCGTGGAGGCATGGAGTGGTGTCGCATCACCATCTAGCTGTGGTGGGAAAGAGACGACATCTTCTAGGGTTGGTGTTACCACGCTGTTTCCTAGATTCTGAAGTGCCTGGAGCGCTTCCGTTGCTGACTGATAGCGGTGTCTGAAATCGTAGCGCACCATGTTGCTGAGCACTTCTGCAAGAGCATAACTGACTTGTGCTCGGTGTTTCCAAGAAATTTCACCTGTATTCTTGTCCTGAATGAGCTGACCCGGTGACAAGCCCGTCAGCGCTTGAATGCCAACCATGCCCACAGCGTACACATCACTGTTGAATCGGGGGTTGCCAGCACACTGCTCGTTGGGCATGTATCCCTGAGTGCCAATGCCAACCGTGAACCCTGTGCGGCGATCGTCTTCGGTGATTTGGCTAATTTCTTTGACTGCTCCAAAGTCAATAAGAACGAGCTTGCCATCAGAGCGTCGTCGGATAACATTATTTGGCTTGATATCCCGATGAATCACGTTGTGACTATGAACAAATTCTAAAATGGACAGCAGTTCTTGTAGAATTGCTACCACTCGAAACTCCGGCGCTTGCCTGCCAAGTGACAGTTCGCTGCTTAAGGGTTGCCCTGGAATAAACTCTTGAGCTAAATAAAACTCCTGATCTTCCTCAAAGTAAGCCAGTAACTGCGGAATTTGGTCGTGCCTGCCCAACTTCTCAAGCGTTTCTGCTTCCTGCTGAAAGAGCCGTTGTGCCAGATGAAAAAGCTTGGGATTGTTGCTGTTAGGTCGAAGTTGTTTCACGACGCACGTTGGATTGCCGGGTCGTTGGGTGTCTTCAGCTACGTAAGTTTCTCCAAAGCCACCTGAACCCAGAACTTTTTTGATGGTGTAGCGACCGGCTAGCGTTTTGCCAAACATTTCTTGCTCTCGATACTCAGGCAGCAGATCCTTCAAATCATCTTGTTCGCTCTTGCTAATGATTTCTTGAATCAGGGGAGAGCCAGCATAGCTTTTCATCGTGCGACGAAGCTTGAATTTCTCACTCGCAATGCCAATGAATAGATACGCAGTACCGCTAAGCGCGATCGCGCTCATGGGCACTGCCGCTGGTAAAACCAATCGCTTTTGGGTAAACACAAAATAGGTGATGCTGCCCCAGACGAGTACGAGACCCATTGCAGCCGCAAAGCGCCGTAAGGAACGCTTGGCCCTACTTTGAAGGTAACCGGCCACCATGACAACCACAAACACAAAAACACCTTGAAGTGGGGCGCTTGAGATGGCGTCTGCGATCGACCTGTCCTCTAGCAGAGTGGCGATCGCGTTGGCGTTAATTTCGACCCCTGACATGGGGTGGCGATACAGAAAGCTGTCTGAAAACGGTGCTGCGTGAAAATCTTGCGATAGCCCAAAAGTCGGGCCAATCAGCACAATTTTGTCCTTGAACTCACCGCTTTTGACTAACCGATCCCAACTGTCGGGATCTAGCACTTGCCAGAATGGAATTTGCTTAAACGTGCCTGCGGGGCCGTAGAAAAACATATTCTCGCCATGCGGCGCAGGATACATGCGCTGAGACGTTCGCATGGTGGCTTCTGCAAAGGATGCCATGAAGGTTTGAGAGCCAATCAACCACTCTTGGGGTGGCTTGGAGGCGTTGGTTTGTTCCACCTGGCGGGCAAAGCGACTGCCAAGCGCATGAATGCGACTGTTGGGTTCAACTGGATAGTTAATCAAACCAACCGACATCGGCCTGGTTTGAAACAGATCATTTGGCCCTACAAGCTGGGTCAAAATGCCCTGCGGAGTCGTGGTGTCTTCATACTTAGCAGCCAGGGTGACACGTCCAGCATACCGCTGTAGCGCTTGCTGAAACGCTCGATCGCCCTCGTCATAACTGCTGGGAGAATCAAAAATCAAATCGACTGCCACCGTGCGAGCGCCCGCTGCCATGAGACGGTCAATTGCACGTGCATACGCAACTCGGCTCCAGGGCCAGGTTTGCAACGGTTCCAAAAACGCATATTTTTGGGGATCGAGCGGATAGACTTTCGTGCCTTGCGAAAGCGAATCTTCATCGATCGCCAGAACGACGACATCTTTAGGGGGGGGGACGGGGCCTCGTAATTCAAAGAACAGGGTTTGCACCTGTCGTTCGAGCAGTTGCGCTAAATTTGATTGGCTGGTGGTGAGCAAGGCCGCCGCGATCGCCACTGCTCCCACAACGAGATGCCCAAAACCGCTTGGCTGTGGAGTATGTAGCCGCGACTTCAGTGTGTTCGTGAGGCGTTTAGTGGTAGAAGGCGTCTTAACAGTCAGCGGTTCCGTTTGGGGCAACGGCAGATTTTTAGCCATCTTGCAGGGTTACATAGGGGACTTTCAAATCAACGCACCCAACTGATAGAGCATTTGAGCCATGCTTCCATTAGGATCTATTTTATGCGATCGTTCAACGAGCGGCTCTTCCCTCCAGCTCTAATGGTTGGCTTGTGTACGCCTTTAAACAAAGGCAGGACTTACGCAAATTCTCTAAAACTAGCCCCTCAGCCCCCAAATTTAGGGGGCGACTGCGTAAGTCCTAAAAGGGCTTTTTAATTTTCTTAATATTCTCTACTATAGGAATGAGGCTTTTGAGTTGAGATGTCTGTTGAATTGAGATGTTTGCCGAGTTGGCATGTCTGTGTAGTAGCTAGTGCCACGTTTGTTGCGCTTCGAGTCGTTTGCGCGTTCATTCACTTCTATTATTGTTGTTTAGAGCTAGGCGTTGTTTGAAGTTCATTCACCACCCAGCACTGGGTTGTTGGTCAAAGTTGATTCATGGATGAGCGAGTACAAAAGCTATTGTCGCAATGGGGCATTGCCTCGCGCCGTCAAGCAGAGCAAATGATTTTGGCCGGGCGCGTGCAGCTCAATGGCACGATCGCCCAACTGGGGCAGAAAGCGAATCCTGTGGTCGATCGCGTTGCAGTGGATGGTGTTGTGATTCGGCCAGCACAACGGCCTGCCTCCATTTACCTTCTCATGCACAAACCTGCGGGCGTACTGTCTACCTGTACCGATCCTTGGCGACGTACCACCGTTTTGGATCTCCTTCCTCCGTCCCTGTCAGAAGGGCAAGGTATTCATCCAGTCGGACGCTTGGACGCAGATTCTACTGGAGCACTGCTATTGACGAATGATGGAGCGCTGACGTTCTATCTCACCCATCCTCGGCACCATATTCCCAAAACCTATGAAGTTTGGGTAGAGGGGTACCCCACAGAGTCAGTTTTACAGCAGTGGCGACAAGGGGTGGTGCTGTCTGGTCGTTGCACATTACCCACTAAAGTCACTGTTCTTAAAGACTCTCCCCATCGTAAAACACTGTTGCAGGTCGTTTTGACCGAAGGCAGAAATCGTCAAATTCGGCGTGTGGCAGAGCAGCTGGGTTATCCTGTCTTACAACTGCATCGCACTGCGATCGGCCCGATTCAACTGCACGCTTCGGGTACAAACCAATTAGCAAGTGGTCAACATCGCCCGCTGAAAGATTCAGAGATCCGTTTCTTGAACGCTCAACTTAACCTAACATCAGAAGGGGAGACTGTGACGCGCGAGGAGTACAGCCGATGAGTAACCAAATGGTTCAGATCAGCCTGGAGCAGGCAGAGAGGCTCAAAGAGTTGGGCTACCACTTGCAACAGTTTCGTCAGAAGCAGCGAATTTCGTTAGATACGGTCGCGTCTAAAACGCTAATTCCAGTCCGACTGTTGTCAGCGATCGAAACTGGCAACGTCGAACAATTACCGGAGCCAGTATATATTCAGGGCTTTATTCGTCGCTATGCCGATGCGATCGGCATGAATGGCATGGAACTAGCAAGTGCGTTCCCGGCCCAAACTGATTTGAAGGTGCCCCGATCATCATGGCGAGGGACCGTTCAGGCGCAACTGCGTCCTTTGCACCTCTACCTGATCTATATGGCACTGGTGATTGGTGCCGTCAGCGGGTTGTCCTTCCTCTTGAACCGTTCTTCCACTCCACAGATGGCGGGGTTAGATAAAACGGCAAAGCCTGTGCAAATTAATACGGCTGCTGTCACGTCCTCACCAAACGGCCCCGCAAACATCACGCAGCCTGATTCTTCATCTACTACAGGAAGTAACTCAACCCCTCTCCCCATGACCTCGCCGATGCCGCAGAAGTCAGTACGCGTCGGTCTCACGATGACCTCGCAGTCCTGGGTTCGCATTGTCGTCGATGGCAAAACCGATTTTGAAGGTGTTTTGTCGGAAGGGACTCAACGAGAGTGGGAAGCTGACAAGCAGTTGATCCTACGCGCTGGGAATGCGGGTGGAGTAATGGTAAGCCTGAACAACGGTACAGCTAAGCGGCTCGGAGAACCGGGTGCCGTTGAAGAGGTTACCTTTGGGGCAAATGCAGCACAACGACTTGAATCCTCATCTGAAACGCTGACTGCCTCCAAGCCAAGCTCGTTTTGAGCTCCCGCGACTGTATAGCAGTTTTCAATTCAGCTAGCCAGATTTCGTTAAGACGGGTACCGGGTATAGAGGGCAGGGCCACGACGTGAGCGCTCAGCTGAGCGGTGCGGTGAATGTAAGTGAAACTGGCTGACTTAGAAACCAAAACGCCGCAGAAGCAGGCACTTTGCAAGACCTTCTGCTCTAAGTCGTCTTCCAAACTTCCCTTCAAGGATTAAGGCATCAGCCCAGACCTTGAAGCTGCTGGATAGAAATTTTATGAACGGTAATTTACAGAGACTGCTGGCACATTTTAAGGTCATTGACGCACGAAGCCTGCCTATTCTGATCCCTGGCCTCCATCAACCAACAGAACGATCGCAGTGAGGCAGAAATCTCAGCTTCGCCGCGATCGCCTCTTAGCTAGCTCTCATAATTGCTCGTTATCATAAAGGAACGTAAAGCGGTTGAACACGCACTGTTGAACACACATTGGAGTTGAATCTCATGGCAATCTTTGGCCTTGGTAAAAAACTGTCGCTTCCCACTCCTGAAGAAGCATTGCCAGGACGAACGGAGCCAATGCCAGTACCTGCCAAGCATTTCGTGAGCGGCAATCCGCTACAGCCTCCCTACCAAAGCGGCCTTGAAGTAGCCGTCTTTGGCTTAGGCTGTTTTTGGGGCGCAGAGCGCAAGTTTTGGCAGCAAAACGGCGTTTTCTCAACGGCTGTTGGCTATGCAGGCGGCAGCACCCCAAACCCCACCTATCAGGAAGTCTGTTCTGGTCGTACAGGGCATAACGAGGTGGTGCAGGTGATCTTTGACCCGAAAGTCATTAGCTACGAAACACTGCTAAAAGTCTTTTGGGAAAGCCACGATCCGACGCAGGGGATGAGGCAGGGCAACGATGTGGGTACTCAGTACCGGTCTGGCATCTACGTTTACTCTGACCAGCAGCGCAGACTGGCAGAAGCATCGCGTGCAGCTTACCAGCAAGCGTTAAATACTTCAGGCTACGGTGAAATCACCACCGAAATCCTGGATGCGCCTCCCTTCTACTATGCGGAAGGGTACCATCAGCAGTATCTAGCCAAAAACCCGAATGGCTACTGCGGGCTGGGTGGGACAAATGTTTCTTGCCCGATCGGAGTAGCAACGGCATAGAAGCAATTTAGCAGTCAGCGGTCAGCAGTCAGCTTAAGACTCTAGGCTGACCGCTTATTCAGGGCACTGTATCGCCTACGATTCAGCAGCGTTGACCCAAACATGCATTTCGTTGAGTGTGAGCGGGCCATATTGGGTTGCCAACGCGACATCGGTGGCATCTCGCCCATAGGCGATCGCAATGCGATTGCCGCGCGGTTCTGGCTGGGTAGCGTCAAAGGTAAACCAGCGGCCCTCAGCAGTGCCATCGGGATTACCCAGATAAGCTTCAAACCAGGCATGGAGATCCATTGGGTCTAGCTGATACAAATAGCCCACGACCATTCGTGCTGGAATGCTAAAGCTGCGGCACAGAGCGATGCCTAAATGTGCAAAGTCTCGACAGACGCCAACACGCGCTTTAGCCGTATCTACGGCTGACGTCGAGGCATCGCTCGTGCCGTACTCGTATGCCACATGGGTATGAATCCAGTGGCGAATAGACTCTACTTGCGCGTAGCCAGGTGTGCTGTCGCCAACAATTTCATTCGCTAAGTCGCCCAAGCGATCGACTTCGCAGTAGCGACTGGGCAGCAAAAATTGCAGCACATTTTCTGGTAAGTGCTGAACGGGGACGTAGGGAGCTTCAGGTTCCAGGTCGATCGTGTCGGCCGTTTCCACACACGCGGTCGTGCAAACGCGGAACGCTCCTTTCGGTGTGACTAACCGTTGGCAAAGGTTGCCATAGCTATCGGTGTATTCCAGCACCGGGGTTGTGGGTTTCAGGATGTATTCCTCGCGCACGACCCACTGCCCTGCACCACTGCGCGGTCGCAGCATTAAAATGAGCGGTGTCGGCTCACCCGCTTCAAACAGCAGTTCACATCCTGCATCCAGCCGCATCACTACCTCCAACTACCACCAATTGCGACCCCAAAGTCTGCGTCGTTGCTGCTCGCGCTTTTTAGTCAGGGGCTGACCACGTAAGAGCGCCCAAGTAACCTCATCCACCACGCCATCGTTTCTCAGCTTATGTTCCTGTTGAAAGCCGTGCACGCACGCAAGCGTTGTTGGGCAAAAAACGCCGTTGCGATCGACTGCATAGCCGTTAACGCGCAGCAAGCCCTGCAACTCGGCCACATCGGCTCCTGTATGCCCCCGCCTGAGCAGCCGTGTACCAGGTTGAATAGATGCTTTTAGAGCAGCCCAGGTTTTAGGCCCAACGCATCCATCAATTCGTAACCCGTGCTGCCGCTGAAAGGCTTTGACGGCTGCTTCTGTAATATGACCAAAGTTGCCATCAATTCTCAGGCGGGAGAACCCATGAGCAACGAGTAATTCTTGTAGCTCTGCAACAGCAACTCCGATATCCCACGGATTGACAGTATGACCGCTCATGGCGGCAGGTGCAAGCGTCTGTTCAGCCCATGAATGAGATTCCACCAACTAATGCTCCTTCATGCCCACATAGTTGTTCATTTAGCGCGATCGATTCTAGTCCTGGTGAATGCTTTTAACACACTATCAGGGTTTCAAGATCGAGGCCGCAATGATGGTAACAAAGGCTAGACTTAAGAACGTTACGTACCATTACGCGACTAGTGGTCGTATCGATGTCAGGCTGAACTCACACCTGTTGATCTTGCGCTAAGCCTGATAGAAACGGGTTGGTGCAACGGCAGCTACATTTCATACCATTTCACTCAAAAAATCGTGATCTAAGCGAAGATCATTCAAGTGCAGCCTCAGTCACAGCCCATCGCTCCAAAGGTGTGGAGTTTTATGCAATGAAGAAATTAGTCAGAGGGTTACGAGAATTCCGGGACACCTACTTCTCAACCCACCGAGAACTGTTTGAGCAGTTGTCCCACAAGCAAAAGCCGAGAGTGCTGTTCATTACCTGTTCAGACTCTCGTATTGATCCCACCTTAATTACTCAGGCAGCACCGGGTGAGTTGTTTGTCGTTCGCAATGCTGGCAATATCATTCCACCCTTTGGTGCCACAAACGGTGGTGAAGGAGCCGCTGTTGAATATGCGATTCATGCCCTCAACGTTGAGCAGATTGTCGTCTGTGGGCATTCTCACTGTGGGGCCATGAAGGGTTTGCTGCAATTAGGAAAACTAGAAGAAGAGATGCCGCTTGTTTACGACTGGTTGCGGCATGCCGAAGCAACTCGCCGCCTAGTGAAAGAAAACTATACCGAGTATGAAGGCGAAGAACTGGTAGAGATTGCGATCGCAGAGAACGTCCTGACGCAAATTGAGAATCTTCAAACCTACCCCGTTGTCCATTCCCGGCTGTATCAGGGACGGCTGAAAATCTACGGTTGGGTTTACCACATTGAAACGGGCGAGGTCTTTGCTTACGATGCCGTTGATCAAACCTATGTGCCTCTCCCTCAATTTTTTAGCGAAGAACAAGACGGAACGGCACAGGCAGGAGGCCGCTTTCCATCGCCCGTCGCCTGTGAACTGGCGATGAATTTTAACATTCGCGCCAGCGGAAACGGCCAGGTCGATCAGCCCAATCCAGTAGATGGAACGCAAGATCCAGGTGTGCAGGAATTAGCAGCAGAATTCTGGCTCTCTCCTGAGCAGGCAGAGCGTATTTATCGGGGATCAGCTAACAAGCGATGAGGGGAGATGAGGCGCTGTAGCTGTTAGCAATTAGAAGGCAGTACGGCAGAGGGTAGGAGTCACTACTAAAGCAGTCTGTCGGTTGATGGCTAGCAATTCTTGAGTAGAGGCTGAAACGGTTTACGTGCGATCGTGGGTTGTACGCCTGTTGCTTCAAGAACAGTTTTGACGAGTTTGAAGAAACACTGCTTTCGAGGACCAACTGAAAAGAACAGGTTAACCTTGAGGCATAGCAGGAGACGCTGACTGCTTTCGCATTGGGTGCTGCGACAAAGCAGGATGAATGGAAGTGCGTTTCATTCTTCCAGTCTCTTTGTTCCCGGCACTGGCAGCGCCCTTCTATTGAAGTGGATTTATAGGCTTAAACTTGATAGCGTTCCGCTTCATTCATCGCACAACCAAGGAGAGTGGCATGACTGTTTTCAACTGGCGTAGAGCGATCGCACCGCTTGTGCTATCTGTTTTGCTTTTAGTCACAGGCTGTACCGCGAAAGAACCTTCACCATTCGCGCAGGCACAGCAAGAGAGCACGAAAAAAGGAGCTCAGCCTGCGGTTGCCAAAGATGCAACGCAAGGTAGCAGTTTCAACAAGTTTTTCCCTAAGCCTGGTAATGGCTACGAGCGGGTGTTTACGCAAGAAAAGAAAGGCTTTGCTGAAGCGAAACTCAAGAAAGACGGTAAAGATGTGGCTATGCTAGCGATTTCAGATGCTACGGCTGATGTGACGGCTGGCGTGAGTGCAACTAAAAAGTTTGACAAGAGCACGACCAAGATTGCAGGCTACCCGTCTGTAGATGTGGGTACAACACAGACAGCCGTTTTAGTGGCTAATCGCTATCAGGTGAAAGTGCTGTCGCGCAGTCCTGCCTTTGCTAAAACCGATCGACAGGCATGGATTCAGCGCTTTGACCTCGCTGGACTCGCAAAATTAAAGAAATAACCAACCTCAACTCCAGCAATCAACTCCAAGTACCGCTCTATTTTTTGAGCAAACCTACCTTTAACTTATGAGCAAATCCATTTTTGAGTTGGTCGATGAGCTACCTACTGGTGGCGTGACGGTCATGGCACTGCGATCGATCGATTTTGCTGTACCAGGTCAATGGCAAAACCTGACAGGCTTTACAAATACCATTCGGGAAGTCACGGGTGAAACCGATGAAGCCTTGATTCAGCAAATTGGCGAACGAGCCGTCTATTTATTTAACGATAAATCTCAAGGCTACCAGCGTGCTCTGTGGCTCTACCAAACCGTAGACAGCGCGTCTGGTGCGTTAGGAGCCGCTGCAATGGCAAATAAGGTAGGCCAGGATATTTCCTTTTTGGGCTTCTTAGGAAACCTTACCCCCAAGCCAGAGAAAGCTCAAAGCATTGACCTGACCGTTAAGCTAGTGGTTGAACTCGTTGCCTTTTGCCAAATTAACGGCATTCCAGGGGATAGCATTGGCGACTTCTTGGCTGCACTGGGTGACTATGGCGGCGAATCGCTCATGCGAATGGCAGCACTGGTCTGTTTTGACGGACTGATCCCTCTAGGGCCTGACTTCATCCTGAAAGGCCTGTCAACCATTCAAGGCACCTCTCCGCAAGAACTGGAGCAAAACCAGACATTCAAAGGCGTGAGTGATCTCATTCCTGGTGGTGACTCTGCTGGTAAGTTGGGGTTCATCAACCAGAGCTTCGATTCTGTGAAAGGTTGGATGAGTGACTTTGTGTCGTCACGTGGTTTGACTCAGGACAATGTGCTGGATAATCTGACGAAGTTTGTGGAAGTCTCGAAGGACAAGTTGGACTACGTAGGCGCGTTTCTCGATATTTCGGTCAACTACTACACCCATACAGGCACTCAAACCTTGGCTCGTCGGTTAATTGAGCGTGCGGTGGCAGAGATTTAGCCGTTGTGTAGCCCGATGATTGCTTGCAGATAAAACCAAACCTCAAGGTGGCTGAGGCATCTTTGTGTTCAGTCACCTTTTGTTGTGGTCGTTTAACTGCTTGAAGGAGCGAAGGCGTACCAACGCGGAGCTGATGTGAGGATATGGTTGAATGAGCGATCGCTGTCTAATTGAGCCGACTAACCGATGATTGCAGTCGCCAACCCAGTCGCTCCAAGTTTTGACGCTGTCCGCAAATGACGGTATTTGTATCAGGGCAAAAGATGATGACGCTCTCATGCATGTCAATGGCGCGAACATGGCAATCCGCCAAGTTCTGTCGCGGCTGATCGCACACGACTTTTTGTCCAATTTTCCATTTCATCGCATGTCGCTTTAAGTCTGCTACTCATACAGTAGGCTGAAAAATGTATGTAGACATCCCACCACTGTCAACCATTCGGGTGATTTTTGCTCAACTTAATTTATACCGAGTCTAAACAGCAATCGCTACAGATGAGCGTTGGGTTAGGGGCAGGGCATTGCCTTGCCTCTACTTACACCAAGCAATCGGTCTTATGGCTGGAGTGGCCTTACTGCTGGAGGGCTGACTTACGGTGATTTACTGCTGTCACGCCTGTTGCATCCAGCACTTTACCGTGCTCGACAACTGCGTAGATCAGCCAGTGGTCACCGCATTCCATCAGATTTTGAATGGTGCATTCCAGGTAAGCCAGCGCATCCGTCAGAATTGGACTACCATTCAGTGCTGTTTCAGTGGCGATCGTATCGAACGGATCGTCACCCAGGCTTGGTGGCTTGAGAAAGTGCCGCCGCAGATTTTTGCCCTGCTTAAGAATGTTGAGGACAAAGGGTTCACCCGTATGGGCCAGCAACTCGCCTGTCCGGTCTTTGGCGATCGCGATCGTAAGGCCGGGTGGGTTGAAGCTCGCCTGCGACACCCACGAGGTTAAAACACCAAAGCGTGCGTCATCCTGCTGAGCCGTGAGCACGCAAAGGGAACCAGTCACTCGTCCAACCGCTTGCCCGGTGCGATCGGTCTGCACCTCAGCCGGATTTGAATATGGCGCACGAATACGTTTTTGTTTGCGGAGACTTTGGGCAAATTCCGTTCCTGCGGCCTCGCACTGCTGTAGGGTTTCTTCGGTTGGTTTGAACTTAATCCGCAACGTTTCAAACCCCAACCGATAGCCAGAGTCTTTCAGCTTTTCCTCAATTTGATCCACCGCTTCGCCACTCCAACCGTAGGAACCAAACACGCCCGATAACAGCGTTCTAGGGGCCGTAGACAGAATGATTCCCAGAGCGGTCTGCATTTGTGTCGGTGCATGCCCACCCAACGTGGGAGAGCCAATGATAAAGCCATCGCATTGCTCGATCAAACTGGTTAACTCAGCGGGATCAGCAAATTCGCAGTTCACGCACTCCACATTCACCCCTGTCTGGGCAATGCCTTTAGCGATCGCCTGCCCGATCGTCGCCGTATTGCCGTAAGCAGAGGTATAGAGCAGTGCCACCTTTAAATCTTTTGTCTGCTGCTGTTGGCTCCACTCTCGATAATCGTGGGTCAGGCGGCTCAGGCTGTAGCGCACAATAGGGCCATGCCCTGGTGCATACAGTTTTGGTTTGGCAAGCAGCTCAAACTTATCCAGTGCCGCTTCTACCTGCCGGGTTTGAGCCGCATGAAGACAGTCGAAATAGTAGTGTCGGTCTTCGTCCAACTGCTTCCAGTTTTCGTCCAGCACTGGCTCATCGCAGACATGGGCACCGAAGAATTTGTCCGTAAACAGAGTCCGTGTAGCGGGATCATAGGTGCAAAGGGCATCAGGCCAGCGAGGTGTGGGCACAAACACAAACCGGAGTTCGTGACCCTGCCCCAAATCCAACACTTCATCACCACGAATCGACTTAATCTTGGCAGTCGCTTCCGAAAAGACCGCACGTAGCGCGATCGCTGCTGGCTTTGAGCAAATGACCGTTGCTTTCGGTGCCAATGCCAGCAAACGTTTCAGTGTCGTCATGCGATTAGGGTTCACATGCCCCACAATCACATAGTCCAGCGCTGCCAGATCTGTCTGCTGTTGTAGCTCGGTTAGAAAAATCTCTGTAAACGACTCACCCGGTGGGTCAATGAGTGCTGTCTTGTCTGCCTGAACCAGATATGCATTGGCTGTAGTGCCCTTTTGTCGCCCATACTCCACCTCAAACTTCAGGCGATCCCAGGTGCGCGATCGCAGCACCGTTGTTCCATCCCCAATCTGTGCCACTTGCACATCACGGGGTCTTGTCGCCACGGGCGGTAAAACACTTTCAGCTCCCTCAGCCGCTTCAGTCGCTACCTTCGCGTCAGCATCAGCGATCGCGTCATGTACATCCGTTTCTCGCAACGCGTCAGGGGATGGCGCGAATTTAAAGAAACTGGAAAGAGCCTTTAAGAAGGGATTAGGCGAAGACATGGTAGAAGTGAGGGGGGTAAGGAGGCACGGAGTTTTGAGTTTTGAGTTTGAACCTGGAAGGTCGAGCTTGGAGGTCGGAAGCTTGAGGCTTAAGATCGAACAGCCAAGCTTTGCCCTCGAAGTATCAAGCCTGGAAGTCGAAAAGTTGAGCTTTAGACTCGGAGTATTGAGCCTGAAGGTCGAAAGGTTACGCTTTGAAAGCAGAGTACCAAGCCTGGAAGTCGAAAAGTTGAGCTTTGCACTCGGAATGTCGAGCTTTGAAATCGAAAAGTTGGGCTTTGCAGTCGGACGGCTCTCGGAATGTCACCTTCTAGCCTTTATCTTCTGCCTTTCGTTTTCAATCTTTTAACAACCAAAAACTAAAAACCAACCACTAGTAATGGTTTCCCACTTTCCGATGATGCACAGCCGTCAGTCCATCTTGATTAGAAATGCGTCCGGTATCAACCGTGCTATAGACGATCCAGTGGTCGCTGCACTCCATGCGGCTGGTGACTTGGCATTCCAGATACGCGAGAGCCTCTGCCAGAATGGGTGAGCCGTTCGTTGCAGGGTAGGTTTTAACCCCGACAAAGCGATCGGCACCGGGGGCAAAGCGCTTCAAGAAGTGTCGCATCAAGGGCTGGTAGTTGCCTTCTTCCAGAATGTTGAGGACAAAGCGATCGCCCACATGCATGAAGGATTCGATCGCCCGGTCTTTGGCAACCGCAATGGTGATTCCCAATGGCTCGATGCTGGCCTGAGCGACCCAGGAGGCCAACATGGCACTGGACGCATTACCCTTTTGAGCGGTGATGATGTAAAGCCCACCGCTAAGCCGTCCCAGCGCTTTGTCAAGATCGCCATCCAAGGATTTCATTTGTTTGATGGTGCGATCGCGCGTCAGCCATTGTCCCAAGTCGGTACCCGCTTCATCACAAAGCTGGTAGGTTGCTTCGGTTGGCGCTGACTTCACCAAAATCGGTGGAAAGGCTTCGGTTAAGCCCACATCTTGCAGTTTGTTTCGCAGCAGGTGCACAGAATCATCGTCACCGCCACCGCTTTCAAACAACCCAAACGACTGCTTGGCATGAGTCGCCGCCAGAATGGTACCTAACGAAGCCTTAGCAGTGGGTGCAAAGTCGCCTGTCTGTGGTGGCATGGCAATCACTACCCCCAGCGCGATCATGACCAACTCTCGAATTTCGTGCGGTTCTGCGGTACGCAAGTCCATCTGCTCAACCGCAACGCCCGTTTTGAGGATGCCCTGAGCGATCGAGTGGGCCAACCGTTCCCCTTCGCCGTATTCTGAAACGTAGAATAAGCCAACCGTTTTCACGGCTTTCGCTTGCTCTTGGCTCCAGGTGCGATAGCGCCCAACCAGTTCCTGGAGGTTGTACTGCAACAGAGGGCCGTGCCCGGTGGCAATTGTCACCACTCCTGGCAAATCGCCCATGCGCTTGAGGGCAGAGAGCACCGATCGAGCATTCGGCCCCATCAGGCAGTCGTAGTAGTAGCGGAAGTCGTGCTCAATGAGTTCCAGGTCTTCATCAAAGGTGGAATCATCGCAGTAGTGCATCCCAAAGGCATCGCAGGTAAACAACACCTGTGTTTTGTGGTCGTAGGTAAAGATGGTGTCAGGCCAGTGCAGGTTCGGTGCCGACACAAATTCCAGCAGGTGCCCGTTGCCCAGATCGAGGCGATCGCCATTCTTCACCAGCTTCCGCTCAAACGGTTGATGCACCAGATCTTCAAGGAACTGGATGGCGACCTTTGCCCCAACAACTGTGATGTGGGGAGCCAGCTTCAAAATATCTGCCACTAAACCGCTGTGATCGGGTTCGGTATGGCTAATCACCAAATAATCAATCTCAGCGGGATTAATCAGCCCTTTCAGCGTATCCAGGTACAGCTTGCGAAATTTTTCGTGGGAGGTATCCACCAGAGCAACCTTTTCACCGCGAATCAGAAACGAGTTATAAGTAGTGCCATTGTCGAGGGCAAACTCAATGTCAAACCGCTCCCGATCCCAATCAAGGCAGCGAATGGCAGTGGTATCCGTCTCTCCAGCGCCTTCAGGATGTGCCAATGCAACGGTTTCGAGGGTCAATCGCTGAACACGCTCGGTGAGTGCTACCATACCTGCCTCCCTGTCAAATGACGTTTGGGTTTCTGTAACTTGCTACACCTCTATCTTAATGGAGCCTTGCCATCTGTAAAGTTTTGTTAGGTAAACTTACTCATTAACCAAGCTTATTGATGCGGTTTACGCAACGGGTCTACTAGCCCACATCTCATCTGAAACAACCATTTGAAGCAGCTTGAAGGAGAGTGTTAACAGATGCTTTTTAAAAACTGGGGTTTAGCAGGAAGGCAGCGATCGCCCTTCTCATTTCTTGGCTGAAACGGTAGCAGGGAATTAGGGCGCGATCGGGTTTGCCCAACTATGCTTAAGCGGGCGATCGGGCAATCAACGCTGCAACGCTATCTGCCAGCGATTTAGCGATGTCTGCTTGTTTGTCGTTTCAGATTGCCTTTCTAACAGCGCCTTCAGGTCTGTAAAGCCAGTCTCGACTAAATGTGTCAGGCTGGCGATGTTGCTCGACATCTGAATCAACCGTTCCAGACAGGCGATCGACCGTACCAGATAGATTATCGACCGTACCAGATAAGTGATCGGCCTTCCCAGAGAGATGCTCAACCGTTCCAGAGAAATGTGTGACCGTCTCGGTTAGATGTCCTACCTGATCTGTGAGAATGTCAAGCCTGTCAGTGGGTTTGTGGATGTTGGTCATGGCGATCGGGCTGGGTCAACATCGATTTTTTGTATAGCCTAGATTAGCGTGCAGGCCAGCATTTTGCAGGTAAAATGTCAGAAATCATCCTCGATCGCTCTCCCTATGAGATGGCTGTAAGGGTTGCAGAGACGATAGTGGCGCAATCGGGGACAGATGATACCAATCTGGGTCGTCTGGTGTAGCAATTGGATGGGCGATCGCCGCAAAACTTCAAACAATGTGAAAAAACGCTACTTTCCCTTGAAAAAACGCTATCAATACTGCTTACCCTCGCACGCTAAACTGATCTCCTGCGTAGGGTTCACATTCTCTATGTAGAGAGAATGTTTCACCAGATGTTGAATCATCGAGTATCTGTCAATCTGTCTCGGTTTTCGGTCGATCAAGCAGCTTAGGGGGACGGTGTTTACGAGCCGATGAATCAGGGCACGAAAGCCTTGCTAAATCCGTCCTTAGTCAATAGCTCAAGTCAATGGCTCACTTGATCTCCACTGCTTAACCGCTTCAGACATACCCACTTCAAGCACTGACATTGATTTATGGTAAATTCCACTGCTACGACGCCTGCGACCCGCTTGAGTGCCAAATTGCCGCGCTCATTAAAGCGGTTAGCAGACCTTGCTTACAACTATTGGTGGTGTTGGACGGCTGATCAGGTGTCGCTGTTTGAGACGCTGAACCCCGATGAATGGGAGCGCTGCGGGCATAACCCCGTTGTCCTGCTGGAAGCCATCAGCTACGATCGCCTGACGCAACTGGCGATTGATCCCCAATACATCAAACGCTTAAACGTGGTGATCGAGAAGTTCGATCGCTATATGGCAGCGAACAACACCTGGGCTAGCCGCGTTGCACCCCAAATTTCCAAAGAGCACCCCGTTGCCTACTTCTGCGCCGAGTTTGGCTTACACGAGTCACTTCAGGTATATTCTGGCGGTTTGGGCATTCTCGCTGGGGATCACCTCAAGTCTGCCTCTGACCTCGGTGTGCCGCTGGTGGCGATTGGACTGCTCTACCGCCAGGGCTACTTCCACCAGCGGTTGAATCAAGCAAGCTGGCAAGAAGACTATTACATCGACAACGAGTTCGATCGTCTGCCGCTGGAACTCATGCGGAATGAGCATGGTGATGCCATTACCGTGGAGCTACAGGTGCGTAACCGCATGGTCAAGGTGCAAATCTGGCGCGTGCGAGTGGGACGGGTTGATCTGTATCTATTGGATACAAACCGGGACGATAACGACTCGATCGATCGCTGGCTCACCGGGCACCTCTACGGCGGCAACCAGGAAACTCGGATTGCCCAGGAAGTCATCCTGGGGATCGGCGGTGTACGGGCACTCCAGGCATTGGGGATCGAACCGGGCGTGTATCACCTCAACGAAGGACACGCGGCCTTCTGCCTCCTGGAAGTCTCACGGCTGGAGATTCAGCGCACCAGCAAGTCCTTCTACGACATTGAGGCAGACGTTCGCAAACGCTGCGTCTTCACCACACACACCCCCGTGCCTGCCGGACATGACGTGTTCTCAGCCGATCTCATGGATTCCTTCTTTGCCAGCTATTGGCCTCAGTTGGGTTTATCCCGTGAGCAGTTTCTGGCCCTGGGTGCGCGTCGTCTGGGCGATCCTTGGGAACCGTTTGGCATGACCCCGCTGGCATTGCGTCTGTGCCGTGCTGCCAACGGGGTGAGCGAACTGCACGGACATGTTTCGCGTCAGATGTGGATGGTGCTGTATCCAGAGCGATCGGAAGATAAGGTACCGATCGGCTACATTACCAACGGCGTGCATGCCTCGACCTGGACAGCGGCGCTCATTGGCGATTTGTACAACCAGTATCTGGGTGAAGATTGGGAAACCAAAGCGGTTGATCCCGACGTGTGGGCCAAGGTTGATCAAATCCCCGATGCGGCACTCTGGGAGCGCCACCAAACGCTTAAAGAACGACTGGTCGCACACACCCGCTCGAAGCTGAAAAAAGCGCGTGAAGGTCGTGGCGAACATTGGGATACGATTCAAGCGGCCGATCGGGTGCTTGATCCCACCATTCTTACAATCGGCTTTGCCCGTCGCTTTAGCCCTTACAAACGAGGCGACCTCTTGCTGCGGGATGCCGATCGCGCGCTGGAAATTTTCTCCAGCACCGATCGTCCCGTGCAGATCATTTTCTCTGGCAAAGCACACCCAGCCGATGAAGAAGGTAAGCGCATCATTCAACGCTTGATGGAATGGTGCAAGCAACCGGGCATCTGGAACCGCGTCGCCTTCATTGAAGACTACGACATGCACACCGCACGGAAACTGGTGCAGGGTGTCGATGTGTGGCTTAACAATCCTCGTCGTCCGTTAGAGGCCTCTGGTACCAGCGGTCAAAAAGTCTGCTTTAACGGTGGGCTGAACTGTAGCGTCCTGGATGGTTGGTGGTGCGAAGGCTATCAAGCAGACGCTAATGGTAAGGGTCTGAATGGTTGGGCGATCGGCAAAGATGCCCACACCAGCGACCAGAAGCTTCAGGACGAAATTGACTCGCAGGCGCTTTATGCCCTCCTGCAAGACGAAATCGTACCGCTCTACTACGACCAGGATGAACACGGCGTACCGCACGGTTGGGTCAAAATGATGAAGGCATCGATCAAAACTAACTCTCCTGCCTTCAACACCCATCGGATGATTGCCGATTACGTCACTCAGGTCTATGCGCCCGGTGCAGTGACCGAAGTAGGTCGCAGTTTGGCAAGCGTACCCTCTTAAAAGTTGTTGGTTGTTGGTTGTAAAGCCCATTGGGCATACCAGAAAAGTTGTTAGAGTCTTCTAAAAACCAACAACTAAAAACTAAAAACTGTGACGCATATTTGGGAACTTGATTTTTACCGTCGTCCCCTACAGAATGAGGCTGGCACTCCACTTTGGGAGTTGTTGGTCTGTGATGCTGTAGGGGATTTTCGGTATGCAGCGACGTGTCCGCAAGCCGAAGCGAGTGCTGTATGGCTGCTTGCCCAGTTGCAACCGTTGTTGGAGGCAACCCAGGTACGGCCTGATCGCATCCATGTGTTTCGACCGCAAACCCTCAATTTGTTAGAACCTGTTGCCAAGCAATTGGGCATCCCCATCGAAGCCACTCGACGCACACCAACCCTCAAACGCTGGCTAGAAGCAAAAGCGCGCGAATATTCCATAGAGGCGAACTATACTGGGCAACCGTATCAGCCACTCACGCTAGATAAACTGCCACCTGTCCCTTTATCAGACACACTATGGGGCGATCGCTGGCGGTTTGCGACCTTACCCGCCAGCGATTTGATCGATGGGTTTCGCGATCGCATGATTCCCATACTGTATATGCCCGATTCATTATTACCCCTCAAACTAGGATTAGCCTCTAAGACTCCCATTCCTGGAGTTGTGATTGATGGTGGGCGACAAGCCATGCGACTAGCACTTTGGTTGCAGCAGACGCATCCCGTCTCGCTCAGCTATATTCCCGGCGCACCCGATGGGTTGGTTTTAGAAGCGGGTTTGGTCGATCGCTGGATTCTCACAACCTTTGAGGATACCGAAGTGGCAACGGCTGGGCAAACCTTTGAACAACGCAAACAACTTAGTCAAGGACTCCATTTCTTGCTGGTACAACCCGACGACTCTGGCATGACCTACAGCGGCTTCTGGTTACTGAAACCAGATTGACCAGCCTGAGCAAGGAGCTACTTAACACGATCGTAGACTCGCCCATCAGCATTTTCTGTTCTCAAATGCTCATAATGAGATCCTTGCTAGAGCGAGAATGGTTAAGTCGGTATCCGTATGAGCGCCACGTTGCAGAAGTTGGAAACATGATCCAGGAAGCTATCAACGAGGAAACAAAATCTACAGCTGCAACCGTGATTCGGCGCGTTGCAATTGTAGGCGGCACGCACGGCAATGAACTGACTGGGGTTTACCTTATCAAAAAGTTTGAGCAGTTTCCAACTCTTCTGCATCGATCGAGCTTTGAGGCAATACCCCTCTTAGCCAATCCTGCGGCTGTGGCGATGAATCAGCGCTATGTCGATCGCGATTTAAACCGTTGTTTTGCCCGTGAGGATTTGTCTAATCCTGCCCTGGCAACGTATGAAGACAAACGTGCCAAGGAAATTGCAGCACAGTTAGGGCCAAGAGAGCAGCCCAAGGTTAATGTCATTATTGATCTTCACAGCACCACGTCGAATATGGGTCTGTCGCTTTTACCGTCCAGCAAAGCACCGTTCAATTTGCGCTTAGCTGCCTATTTGAGTAGGCTGCATCCTGAAGTGCGTGTGTGTTGTGGAGAGCAGTGCGATCAGGATGCGCCTCTGCTGCGATCGCTCACACCATTGGGTTGCACGCTTGAAGTGGGTGCGATCGCGCAGGGAGCTTTGGATGCACACTACTTTCAACAAACCGAACAGTTAATTCGTGCCATTCTGGACTATATTGACGCGAACAATAAGGGACAGCCACCGTCTGCGCCCCGCACTTTGACGACCTATCAGGCGATCGCGTCTGTAGATTATCCTCGTAATGCAGCGGGTGAACTGGATGCCATGATCCATCCACAGCTTCAGCATCGGGACTATGAACCGCTCTTTCCTGGGGCACCACTGTTTCTCACATTTACAGGCGAGACGCTACCTTACCCAGGAGAAACCACCGTTTTTCCTGTTTTCATTAACGAAGCGGCTTATTACGAAAAAGGGATTGCAATGGTATTGACTGAAAAACAGGAAATTACAATTCCTGATGGAGCTTAGTCACTCAGCTTTTGTAGGATGTGTTAGCGCGCAGCGTAACGCATTGGCTTCAAGGCTTAGCATGCGTTACGGTTAATGCCTAACACATCCTACAAAAGTCGGTCTTATTTAATTCTTATTCCTTGGGGGCAAAGCACACGGCCGCTCAGGGCTTGAGCAACCCAATGCTTTCCCTTATAACCCCGTTATTCTTCAATCACATCAGCGTCTTCAATGAGATCAACGGTTGCGATCGCATCCACATCAAGCAGAGGCACCTCATCGCTGGCACCAGCGTCTTCACCCGTAGAAGAGGGAACGAGTGCAACCGCCGCGATCGCGTCATCGTCATCCAGACGCTGCACGCGCACCCCAGTAGCAGAGCGCGATTGAGACGAAATGGCATCTACCGACTGGCGAATAATAATCCCCCGGTTTGTCACCATCATCAGTTCAGCACCTTCGTTGACAATGTGGAGAGCAGCAAGACGATCGCCCTTCTTGCGGAACTTTGTGGCAACCAACCCCATGCCCGCACGATTTTGTAAGCGGAACTGAGAAACTGGCACCCGCTTGCCATAGCCACCCATCGTCACGACCAAAATCCACGGGCCAAGCTGACTGCTGACCGCTGACGGCTGATCGCTCTCCCCGTTTTCCCCGTCTGCCAATTCGCCATTGAGTTCTTCGGCTTCTGGCTCTACCTCCGACTCCAGCACCTGCGCCAGATCAGCCACGATTTGACTCGGTAGAATGTCCATCCCAATCAGACGATCGCCCTCGCGGAGAGACATCGATCGCACCCCTCGCGTTGCGCGACCCAGAGGACGAAGTTGCTCATGACTGGCGCGGAAATGAATCGATCGTCCCAAGCTGGAACCAATGATGATGCTGTCATCCACACGTGCACGGCGTACCCAACGGAGTTCATCCCCCTCTTCCAGGGAAATCGCAATCAAGCCATTAGCGCGAATGTTGCTAAACGCCGTCAGCGCTGTCTTTTTGATGTAGCCATTACGGGTTAGCATCACCAAGTATTCATCCTCGCTGAATTCCGTCACTGGAATGAATGCGGTGATTTTCTCCTCACGGGGAATCGGCAGCATTTGCACGATCGGCGTACCTCGTGACGTGCGCGAACCCACCGGAATCTGGTACGCCTTAAGGGCATAAACCACGCCGCGATCGCTGAAAAACAGCACGCTGTCATGATCGCAACAGGTCAGAAAATGCTCAACCCCATCGTCCTCTTTCATTCGAGCACCCGCTTTGCCCCGCGTCGCCCGACTTTGAGACTCAAAGGTGTTCACGGGCATCCGTTTCAAGTAGCCCTGTTCTGTTAACAGAATAACGGCTTTCTCGTTCGCAATCAGATCGATGTCGCCCAGTTCGTCTTCCGATTGCTCGATGATCGTGCGGCGCGGGGTAGCGTGCTTAGCGCGGATCTCCGTGATTTCGGTCACGATAATTTCCAGGATGCGTTCACGCCGTTCTAGAATGTCGCGCAGATCAGCAATCTGGATCTGCAGGTCTTCATGCTCCTGCTGAATCTTTTCAGCTTCTAGAGCCGTCAAGCGGCGAAGCTGCATTTGCAGAATCGCGTCTGCCTGCTGTTCGGATAGTCCGTAGGTGTCGATGAGTTCTTGCTTCGCTGTTGGAGCATCCGCCGCATGACGAATCAGGTTAATAATGGCGTCCAGGTTGCCCAACGCAATCAGCAAGCCCTGCAAGAGATGATCGCGCTCTTCGGCTTTGCGCAGGTAGTAGCGGGTGCGACGCGTAATGGCTTCAATGCGGAAATCTAGAAATACTTCCAGGAAGTGCTTCAGCGTTAACAGCTGCGGTTCACGGTTGACCAGCGCCAGCATGTTGGCACCAAAGTTTGCCTGGAGCGGCGTTTGCTTGTAAAGGTTGTTCAGCACCACACGGGGATAGGCATCGCGCTTGAGTTCGATGACGATGCGCATCCCATCCCGATCGCTCTCGTCTCGAATATCCGAAATGCCCTCCAACCGCTGCTCGTTCACCATTTCGGCGATTTTTTCAATGAGCGCTGCTTTATTGGTCTGGTAGGGCAGTTCGGTAATGATGATGGCTTCTCGATCGGGCCGACCACGATGCTCGATCGTTTCAATTTGCGCCACGCCTCGCATGATGATGGAACCACGCCCCGTCGTATACGCCTCTCGAATGCCAGTCCTACCGAGGATTTGAGCACCCGTTGGAAAATCGGGACCAGGAACATGCTGCATCAATTCCTGATCTGTCAAAGCCGGATTCCGAATGAGTGCGGTTAAACCATCAATCAATTCGCCCAGGTTGTGCGGCGGAATATTCGTCGCCATTCCCACCGCAATACCCGACGACCCATTCAGCAACAGTTGAGGAATGCGGGCAGGCATGACGAGCGGCTCTTGCTGCGACCCGTCGTAGTTGGCACCAAAGTCAACAGTTTCCGCCTCAATATCTTGCAGTAACGCATCCGTGGTGAGCGACTGGAGGCGACATTCGGTGTATCGCATCGCGGCGGGTGGATCGTTGTCTACCGAGCCGAAGTTCCCGTGACCGTTGATGAGGGGCGATCGCATGGAAAAATCTTGCGCCATCCGCACCAACGCATCGTAAACTGCTGTATCGCCGTGAGGATGGTATTTACCGATGACATCCCCCACGACACGCGCGCATTTGCGGAAGGGGCGATCGGGCGATAAGCCCAGTTCGTGCATGGCATACAAAATGCGACGATGCACGGGTTTCAGGCCATCCCTGGCATCGGGAAGCGCTCGCCCCACAATTACGCTCATCGCGTATTCCAGGTAAGATCGAGACATCTCGTTCCGTAAATCGGTGGGAACAATCCGATCCTGGGGGGTATCCTGGGAAAAGGTCATAGTGCGAAAAGCTCCAAAATGCAAGCCAGTAGTCGCTGCCAGAAAAGCGGCTGGCGCTTCCCAACATTCGACGATCGCAGCGTAAAAATGCGATCACTTGTACCGTTCCATTCTATCACTGATCAACCATTTCAGCCGACCCGCGATGCCGAGTAGCTTTCGCTAAAACGCTTGCTGAGAGAGCCTTTCAAACTGCAAGCTTCCCTTCAAGCGGTGAACTCAGGCTGAGACCTGGCTTGAACGTTAAAAAGCGTGCGATCGCCTTGATCTCATCATCTGCTTGTCAGGACGTTGCATGTCACGTCCTGACAAGTTGCATCCGTTAAACTTTGGGGGCAAGCCTTTGTTGGGGCACTTGCAGGAGTGATATACCTACCATAAGTAGCCAGACTTCCCACAACACAAACCCGATCGCGGTGGTTTTCAGTACAGGGATGCCAGCCATGACGGTTGCCAGCAGTTCACTTTGACCCACTAGCAAAAGCGGTACCGTCATCAAGCCAAACCCGATCAGCCACCCAGGAAACAGTCGTGAGGGACGCATGGCTAATCCAATGCCCACCGTTCAACAGGCAAGCAACGTCTGCCCCAGATGTTCACCCAATGCTACGCCACCATACTGATGCACGGCTTGATACACAACGAGACTATCAAACGATTCACAAAAGGTTTGATGGCAAGCAGGACAGCGATAACGTTGATGACCATTGGGCATTGTGCCATGTTTATGGGCTTTAACATGACCACACAGAGGGCATTCCATCGACTAGGCTCCAGTTACTGATCACCTCTACTCTATTAATCCCACATCAGATTGAAGCACTACCAGTCTTGCCTCCTCCAGTGGCTTGATTCTTGCTGCCTGTGTGGGCAAGCATACTGATGCATTCATCGAGCAGTTGATCATCAACACCGAAGGAAAGACCCACTGCAAGCAATTCAATACTGATAATTGGGGTGGATACGAA